>Ga0224555_1000363_pt1 | contig 69069 bp, 59 predicted proteins | sample 714S23034metaG_FD_180687 | JGI IMG/M metagenome (GOLD analysis project Ga0224555, IMG submission 180687) | Peat soil microbial communities from Stordalen Mire, Sweden - 717 S2 30-34 | ecosystem: Environmental > Terrestrial > Soil > Wetlands > Peat | place: Sweden: Norrbotten County, Stordalen... | reverse complement strand
ACGGTATTGTGCTCGATGTCCAGCACGAAGCGATGGTTGCCTCCCTGTTCACCATAGCTCTTGGCGTGTCCCTCGAAGTACAGAGGCAACAGCCGTTTGGCTTTCCACTCCTCCACCGTGATTTTTCCCTGGGCCCGCAGTTGCAGATGATGCTTGCCTCCGAAAACAACGGTTTGCCCTGGACTGGCACGGTGGAGAGCGCGGGCGCGTTTCAGGGCCGACAACGTCAACCAGGAATCCAGCTTTCCTTGCGGCATGACTCGGAGCAGATCAAGAATCTCCTTGTCTTTCATGCCTTCTCGCACTCGGTTATAGGCAGTGCGGATGACGACAGACTGGGCTTTGCGCCACTGGGCTATGATCTCAACAGCCTGAGGCGACGTCATATAGGATAATTTGACGGTTCGAACCATTCTGAACAACTATAACACTGCTTCACTTTCAACACATGCGCAAGTACTTATGACGCTGTGCATAGCGCAGCGGGCGCCTGACGTCGCTGTAGCGAACGGAGACACGAACGCAGCCTTGCGAAATTTGGAGCTTAAAAAAACCTACCAGGCTCGCCAGCCGTTCTATGATCCTAGCCCTCCTTTTCGAGGCACTTGTCCTCCATCCGTACACGCAATTCGCTGATGGCTTGCATCCTTCATTGCCAGGTTAACTGGAGAACCTGTGCCGGTCCTGCAGGTGGGCAGTTTTCTCGCGAAAGGACCGAAATATATAGGTAACGGCCATATAATGACCTATGAATGCTATAAGGAAACTCCTAATTTTCGGGGTGGCGCTGTTTGGCGCTTCCGTCACGCCCTCTGCCGATGCCCAGTCTGCCCCTAGCATCGTCAGCATCGGCGTCGGCCCCACCAACAAGAACATTGAGCTGACGATTCTGGGGTATTCAGGAGTCACTTACGCCGTCAACGCATCCACCAACCTCGCCAACTGGGCCACTATTGGGACTGTGGGCTTCTTGGCTCCAGGCGGCACCCAGACTGAGGGGTATCTGGCCTTTGAAGATACCGACGCCCACCTGTTTAATTCGCGGTTTTATGATGTCATCGGCACAAACTTGCCCATGCCAGTAAGCAGCTTCATCACGTCGCCAACCAATGGCCTATACATGTTCGGGGTGCCGTTCACGCTGAACGTGCAGGTCACTGACCCGTCTGGAACCATAACCAACCTGGCATACTGGCTATCCGGCACAAACATCAACCCAGGAACCGGCACGAGCCTCTTCCCGACAAACGGCCTGACCGTCTTCTCCGCTCCTTACCTCACCCCAGTCAACCTGACCATGACGAACTCAGGAACCTTTCAAGTTTGGGCGGTGGTCGAAGACGACAACGGGGTCCTATCTACCAGCACCAATGTAACCTTCATGGTCGATACGAATCATCCTCCGGTATTCACTGCACCCATCAATGTTGGCACCGATGGCACGGGCGGAACACTGTTCACGACAGCGATATTCGATTACGAGGGAATGCCGAGCCGGGTCGACTACTACGTGGACAACGCCTACATCGGAACAGGGCGCCCGAGCGCTTACTCCTTCGTCTGGCGTGGCACTGCGGGATCGCACAGCGTGCAGGGCCAGGCATTCGATGCCTACGGCGCTTCCACCTGGAGTGCTTCGGTGCCCTTTACCTTGGTCCCCATAGCTCCCCCTTCCATCACCATCACCAACCCCGTCAGCGGCTCTTTCCTTTCCCAAAGCAATATCCCGATACAAGCCACCGTGAGCGCCTCGCTCACGGTTAGCAGGGTGGATTTCTTCATCGGATCCAACTACCTGAGCACATGCTATTCCTCCCCCTATTACGTTGTGTGGCAACCGTCAGCAGCAGGAATATTTGCGCTGACGGCCCAGGTGACGGATGCGGGCAACGAAGTTTCGGTGAGCGACCCTGTTTACGTGCAGATGGACACCAACCATCCTCCCACCGTATCGATTATCAATACAAACGCCAATCAGACCATCCCCTACAATTCCCCGGCCACGTTGACGGTAATTGCCAGTGACTACGAGAACCGCCTCGCCAGCGTCTATCTCTTCGATGGGGAAAACGGCATCGGCGGCGTGCAGGATCAGAACACCAACACTGTCTCGTGGTCTTCCAGCATTCCTGGACTTCACATATTTTATGCCGCCGCCACAGACCAGCAGGGCCTCACCACCTGGTCCCAGCCAACCTACCTCACAGTGGCCGCGGATGTGCCGCCATTCATCGTGATTACCAGCCCGCAAGCCAACCAGGTACTAACCAACGGCTCTGACATCACCTTCGCAGCCACCGTGACGGACTCAAACGCTGTTGTGAGCCGGGTGGACTACTACTGCGATGGCGCCTACGTGGGATCGGCTCCGTATCCGTTTACACTGCAGTGGGACCGCTTCGCGTCGCTATCGCTGGGCCAGCACCAGGTCTACGCCGTCGCCTATGACTATTACGGGGTCTCAACCATGTCCTCCACCGTTATCTTCAGCATACCGCTTCCGCCGTCGGTAGCCATCACGCCCGCCAGCGGTTCAAGTTTTCCAACGCCGGGAAGCGTCCTGGTCACCGCCACGGTCACGAACACACTCGGAGCCGTCACCAACCTCGTGATCGTGACGAACGGAACAGAATGGGTAGCGTTTACGAATGCGCCCGGCTCTGCACCATCGGTCTACAGCAACTACCTGGTCAATGCATCAGCCGGCACCTACGCGATGTATGCCGTCGCGCTCGATAACCAAGGGCTGCTCACCTATTCGCCGACCAACACGATCACCGTGGTTGCGAGCCAGCCACCGACCCTCACCTGGCAGATACCTGGCTCGGGGCCGTTCACCTACAATCAGCGAACCAACTGGCAGGCCATCCCCTCCGACCAGTTCACGCCGGCGAGCGCGATGACAGCTTCATACTACGACAACGGTACTTACATCGGACAGGCCAATTCCACCGCCAACTTCATCTTCACCAACTACATTCCCTCGCCGGGTACCCACACGATGAAGGCTTCGACCGTAAACGGGTCGGGAACGACGGGATACGCCAACCTCACGGTCACAGTGCTTTCGAATCGGCCGCCCGTCGTCGCCTTGGTCGGCCCCGCCAACAACAGCATCCTGAAATCGAACACTGTCCACGTCGCCGGGACCGCGTCGGACCCGGACAACGACGCGGTGACCATCGTGACTTACGTCGACGGCAGCCCGCAGGCTACCAATGCAGCATCGGCAGGAGCCTTCTCGAGCACCGTGACCCTCGCAGGGGGCAGCCACACCATTTCTACCGCAGCGTTCAGCTACGGCTTTGGGCCGATCTACAGCGCCATGAACGCAGTCAGCGTCGCAACCTATCCGCCTACGTTCACGAGCATTTCCTTCGATGGGCACGCGACGAACTACTCCCTCAACGAGCCCATCCAAATTGAAGTGGCCGGCATCGCGGATCCGAACCTCGGCGGCTCTGTCGCGAAAATCGACTTTTACGTCAACGGGGCTGTTGCGGTGACTGCCACAAACCCGGCCAGCACGGTAACTCAGACCGTGGCTGCAAGCCCTCTCTTGGGAGGAAGCTATGCGTGCTACGCGATACTCACGGACACGATCGGATCGACCACCCAGACGCCGACGATAACGTGCCAGGCGTCAAACCGCGCGCCCACCGTAGCCTTTGTGTCTCCCGCCAACAACAGCTCTGTCGGCCTCGCCCTTCCAACAAATCTAACCGTGACGGTCAACGCATCAGATCCTGATGCGGGGGATAGCGTCACCAACGTGGTATTCTATGTGAACGGGCAGCCAACCTCCACGAACACGACATCGAGCTGGAGCTGGTACGTGCCGTCCGCGGGCACCTACCAGTTGACAGCTATCGCCCACGACACGCACGGGCTGGCAAGCCTTGCCGCCTCGAACAGCGTGACCGTCACCAACACGGGCGCTTCCACTGTCCTGAGCTTGGACGGCTTATCCGGCTACATGAAGCTGGCAAATCCATTCCCCGACATGGCCGTGTTCAGCGTTGAGTGCTGGATATATTCACGGACCAACACGACGACCGGAATACTCCTGATGGACAGCGATTCGACGGTCGGCTACACAATCCTCGGCATCGCGAGCAACAACATCATCCTCTACGCAAACAAGAGCGGGGGAACCTTGGATACTTCCGTCACCGTGACGAACGCAACCCTCTTGAACGCATGGCACCACATCGCATGGACTGTATCGTCGACGCAATCGCAGCTGTTCGTAGATGGAAACCTCGCCGCCACCATCAATGAGGGCGGGAACAACACAGGGTACCACCAGACCAACCCAACCATCGGCGCCTGGAACAATGGCAATTCCGGCCCCAATCGCTACTTCAACGGCATGCTGGATGAAGTGCGCGTCTGGAATATAGTTCTGCCGCAGTCCCAGATCCAAGCCCAGATGAATGAGACGCTGACGGGCAGCGAGCCCGGGCTGATCGGATACTGGAACTTCGACAGCGGGACCGCCAACGACGGCTCCCCCTCCGGCAACAACGGCACCCTGGTGGGTGGAGCAACGATCCTGCCTCACATGAGGTAGACTTCAGCGCCAGACCAGATTGATATGAAGAATCTTTTGACTTGGCGCGAGGCCACATTGCGGACATGCCAGGGCCACCGAGCATCACCGAGGTAACCCTTATGGAAACGATGAAGGCTGCCGCACGGTTTGGTGGAGGTGCCCGCGTTGCCATGGGCCTGTTTTGGACGGACGCAGAAGGCCATCAGCCGCTCCCTGCGAAGACGGAAAATATGCTTATCATAAGACATGAAGAAAGATTATATCTGCTTGTCCTGCGGATCCTGGAACGCTCCTGAGCGCATTACCAAAGGAAGCCTGAACATCGAGCTGGCGCTTTGGTCTCTTCTGTTCCTCCTAGTGCTGTTCCGTTGGTTTTGGAATATGCCGGCTTGGTTTTGGCTCTTTGCGTTGCCCGCTCCGCTCTACATGTCATGGCGCCTCATCAGCAGGACATACGTCTGCCGAAAATGCAGCGGAAACGCGGCGCGGCTGACCACAGCGCAAGGAAAAAAGGCCATTCAGCGGTTTGGCAACAAGCCGGCCACTGAGCTGGCGTCTTAATCCAAATCCATGGCGGGGACCCTGCGCTGCCATTCCTGCGCGGCCTGGGTGATGAGCGCACCAATACCCGCCGGCCCCCTTTGGGTGGCTCTAAGGCAGTCATCTTCGGAAAGCTCTCCGAGCTGCGTGGTCTTACCATTGTGGAGCTCATGCACCGAGACCTTGAGGGGGCCACGGTGCGCCAACTGGCGCATGTTCGCAGTAACCTCGGCGAGGTTCTCGCTCCAGCATGCGAGGCGCTTATCGGGGTCGCTGACAGGCTCGACGCTGATCTGGAGAAGAACGTCCCGAGTCTCCAGGGTCTCCCGAAGTGAGTTGTAGAACTGGGAGTTCCGCGCGGAGGGGTTCAGCGTCCCCATCACAGTTCGTGAAAGGAGATCGCTCGCGCCACGGACGCCTTGCTGAAGTGCCTTCTCACAGTCTTGCTCGGAGATTTCACCGAGTTCGGTATTCTTGCCGTTATGGAGCTCGCGCACTCCGACGTTGAGGGGCCCCTGGCCCTCAAGCTGGCGCATGTTCGTGATCACTTCCGCAAGGTCCTCACCCCAGCACTGGAGGCGAGCATCGGGGTTGCTAATAGGCGTAAGGCTGATCTGGAGAAGAACGTCCCGCGTCTCTAGGTTAGCACGCAAAGCGTCATAAAACCCCCTGCTCAGCTTCTGGTTGACCGAGGGAGACATCTGATGGTTCAATGCGGCCTGGTGGATCAGAGAAGCCACGCCTTGCTCCCCTTGCCGCACCGCGCCCCTGCAGGCCTGCTGCGACAGCGTACCCAGCCCCGTAGTCTTTCCGCCGTAGATGTCATGCACGGTGAGGCGGAGATCCCCATGATCCGACAGCAAAACCATGTTGCTGCTGACGGTGGCGAGATTCTCGCCCAAACACCGGATGGCCTTCTCGGGGGATTTGGTGGGCGTCAGGCTGATCTGCAAAAGCTGCTCATGGGTTCCCAGTCTTTCGCGGAGGTCGTCATAGAAATCGCGGCTTGATTCGATCCCGTTTGAAATCGCAGTTATTCTCATGCCCTAATTCTAACGCTCCCAGAGGTGGCTAGCCTGAGTATTTTTCAGAAAACACGGTAAAACGCCGCGGCAAGGAAGATGGCGGCGCCTCTTGCAGGGCAGAGATGGCATAACGAGTATCCAACTTTAATATAAAATAAAAGACACACTCCTGAGCCGTAGAATGAGTGTGTGAAGATCGCAGCCGAGCCAACAGTCCGGATTCCTGGGGCCGTCACCGATTGTCTGACAAGCGGTGGAACCTTTTCATCGACCGCGCAGTATGGATGCTTCCCAGCCGCAGTAGTAGGCTGGTTCAACAGCTGTAATAAAGGGTTGCCGGAGGCTGCTCTGAGGGCTGTACTCCTGGAGGAGGCTGATTCCCCGAACCAAGTCGACATCTTTTTGCGGGTGGCCAAGGTTTACTCCGAATTTGATGGCGATGCCAGCCTTCAAAAGGCGGTCTCCTTCTTCAAAACACAAACTGCAAGACCCGTCGACGAAGCAACCGTCGAAAACATGCGTCAGGGCTACAGAGCAAGGTTCAGGCAAATCCCGGTGGTGACCCGATTCCGGTTCCAGGGAGCCACGGAGCAAAACTCAGACGCAAGCCACCTCGTTGCCCTTTCAGACCGCCCGCTTACCGAGGCCGAGGCCGTCGCGCTCACCTCGCTCCTTAACCTCGACAACCAAAGATTTTCGCAGCCACCAAAGCCATCGCACGAAACCAAGCCCGCCTTCGACCCTTTTGACCTCTAAAACCACGACCAACCTACTACATATGACAGAAGATGATCGCAGAGCAAACTTTCTGACAGGCCTCGCCCGGCACGGTAAGGAGATCGGCGCCACGCCTTGGGAGATCGGCTTCGCGGACGACTGCCGCATGCAGTTCAATTTCAGCCAAAGGCAGCAGCGGAGCATCGATGTGATGCGCGCCAAGTACGAGGACCTCGTCCGGTATAAGGAAACCGGTGAAAAGTCGCTGGCCATGCGTGCAGCGGAGGTCGAGATGGCAAGGCCAACCGCAACCCCCGCGCCATCGCCGAGGGCGCAACGCCGGCAAGCACGAAGACGGCAGTGCCAGTTCTGATGCCGAGTTCACGGCCGACCAACCAGACCATGCCTCACAGGTGCTGGAATCAGCGCTTGCGCTCCTGGCAGGCAGCCCTTGCCAGGTGCATCTCGAACGAGTAAAAATCCCTCCCGCTGGGCCTTTTTTACAGCAGAAGGCGATTGACAAATCGAGGCAAATCCACCAACCCTCGTCCAGTATGGCGGAACCATCGGACAACGAGATGCTGCTGGATCCCTGGCTCAGCCAGTTTCTCCAGCACTTGACCAGCGGGAATTCTCCCTACACCCTGCGAAACTACAGCCGCGCCCTATTCGAGTTCAAGAGTTGGTACCAAGAGGACAAAAAGGAAGGCCCTGCCTTCGCTTGGGACAAGCTCCAGCGGTTCGACTTCCGCACTTACCTGCACTCCTTGGGGATGGGCAAAATAGGACGCTCCTCCACGCAACTTCGGTTCGCCGCCTTGCGAGGCTTCTACAGGTACTTGGTTCACCAGAGGCTGGTGGAAAGCTCACCCATCAAGGGACTCAAAATACCAAAGCTCCCGAAGCGGCTGGCGCAGTATCTGACCGTCGAGCAAATGGAAAGCCTGCTGGCCGCACCCTCTGGCCTCCTGCTCCGGGATAGGAAAGCATCACGATTGGCAAAGGTCTTGTGCTGCCGGGATGTTGCTGTTTTGGAGACGATCTACTCCTGCGGCTTGCGGATAAGCGAGCTGTGCGGATTGAAGGCCGAAGATATTAACCCCATCGAAGGGCTGGTCCGAGTGATGGGAAAGGGCAAAAAGGAGAGGCAGGTGCCCATTGGACAGCCTGCTCTGAAGGCCATCGATTCTTACTGGCGGCTACTGCCTAAACAGCCGGAAGAAAAATGCCCAGTCTTTCTGGCAAGCTCAAGGGGGATTCGAGCCGTCTCCTCCCGGAGCCTGCAGCTCCGACTCAAGAGGTACCTTGAATTTGCTGGTCTCGACAAAAAGAAAATAACCCCACATAAGCTGCGGCACAGCTATGCGACCCACATGTTGGATGCGGGAGCCGATCTGCGAAGCGTCCAGGAACTGCTGGGGCACGAACATCTTGCCACCACGCAAATCTACACCCATGTGATGACGGAGCGCCTGAAAGAGGCTTACCACAAAGCTCATCCGCGCAAGTAACTTCATTGCCCTGGTCGAATCGACCGATCAAGAGATCTTCCTGAGGCCAAATCGCAGTCAAAGCCCTGGTGAATTGACAATCCTGGAAGTTTGAGCAGCCCCAAAATTGTCTGCCGCCGTTGCGAGGCCTCCGCAGCATCAAGCCGCCCTGCGCGCGGCTAGGGCAAAGCTGCGGGATTACCTGCCTGCCCTCGGAGAAATCATTGCGAAACAAAACAACATGGGGCTTAACGTGGATTTAACGAAAGTTCCAGGTGCGCCCCGCACCTGTATTTGTCCAGCGTGCAAACGTGAGATTCAGACACGGTTTGATGACTTTGACATCGAGTGCGAAGATGCTAATCCCAAACCAGCTCATTGGGTCTTAGGGGTCTGTTGCCCACACTGCGAACATGAATTCGAGCTGCGTTTCGTTGTCGTGTTGACTCCCGCTGCAAGCGAGCCCCAGCCACATTGAGAGAAAAAGTGATGCCTGCGCAAGAGACTCAAACCAAAAGCATCGTGCTCGAAGCCCTCGCTGCACACTATACCTGTACGGAAAAGCTGCCGGCCAAGGACCCCAACGTCCGGTCGTTCGAAGCAAAATCCCCTGAGCTCAACTACTTCTTCGACGAGATCAACAATTACTTCATCCACATGATCGTCCAGATCGGAAAGTCGAAGTTCACATCGCCGGTTTCGGTGTCTCCCTCCGACCTCGTCCAGACCATCCGGGCGCTTGACCAGCTCAACCGAATCCGCCGGCTGTGCCCCAAGGGAAAACCGCAGTGGATCAAGCACTACGCCCTCACGTTCGCAAGCCACCCTGGTTCTCCAATGCTACAATTTACTTTTTCCAAACCCGGGCTTTGCCTGGTAAGACGACCCACCGCAATTAACCGCCTCCGCCACGCAGAAACAACAAAATCATTCGAGGTCGGCACCCTTGATCAAACAATTATTCAAGAGATAATCTCGGGGTACAATTCCAGCATGCGGAACTGGAAAGCAGAAGTGGAAAAGTGGAACCTCCAGCATGGCGCCGCACTTGACGCGAAAATGTTTCTTTGCCCCGCTTACATTTATTTCACAACTTCCAGCTCTAGCCCAATCTGCAACATCGCCAAGCAGGTTCAACTTGCTCTGGATGGCAGCCAGACCAGACTTGGAACAGACATCTGGAATGGGGTTCTTCCGGCTCATCGGAATGAACTGGCCCTCCTGCTCCAGCACTTGGATCAATTTCCATGACGCACGACCAACGACACATCAAAGAAACCCGTGAGATGTTCCAAAAGGCAGGAATGATCTTCACGGACGGCGGACACGAGCTACAGGTGCAGCGGAAGCACTACAGCCTTCGTCTCACGGAAAGTTACACCTGCGGGCTGGAGGTCGAGATGAAAGCCATGCAGCGCATTAAATTCAGCACCCACCAACTGCTTGAGCGCGATCTGACCATATTGGACAACCTGTGCGAGGTCCACCACCTGCTCGCTTCCCTGCAGCCACGCTGGTGCACCACGCAAACCATGCTGCTGTTTGGCAAAAAGCCCGGCGACCCTCTGCTGCTGTTCCATTGTGGCAACCGCAGCGATAAACCTATCGGGGTTTACGATCGGCCGGCCAGTGTCAGTTCCGTCCACAAGTGCCAGCCCGTGTATGAGTTCCCTGCCTCAGCCACGCCAAAGGAGATCGCCGATTACCTGCGCAACAAGCACGCCGCCGTTCAGCCGGCCGTATCATGGGAAGATTTTGTTGACCAGTGGAACCTCCAACACAGTGCCAGGTTGGGGTACCAACTCTCATGCGGGCCGTCTTACATCTATTCCATGGCCGGGGTGCGGTTCCTGCACGACGGCAAGGATCTTTTTATGGAAGTTTTCCGGCCCATCAACTGGTTGAACTTCCCCAAAGTACAGACATTGTTGGAAAGCATCCTGCAAACTGCCAAGATGGCCGGGTTAAACCTGGAGTTCCACGATGACAATCAGGGAGCTGAGATCGTGGAAGGTTGAAACGCAGGTCTTTGGGCCTACAATGCGAGTCTGCGTTCGATTACCCCGCTTTTCGACCAAGGGATCACGCTCTGCTCACTACGCCATGAGGTCCTGGCGCAAAAGCCACTCCGGGACCTTAAACCTGTCCGGGCAATACCACGGGCGCCTGCCGGGGGACGACAAAATCTGCAGATGGACATTGGGGTTGACCCAAACGGCTTCAAGCCCTTATCATTCGAGCAAATAAGACAGCATATGGCCACGAAGACATTTGTCCCGATCAACCGTCGCAAGTGATATGAGCAGAAGATTTTCCCCAGTCGGTTCATTCTGCTACGGCGCAGGGAAGCTGGATGAGGAACGCAGCTGCGGAACCAAACCGCACGAGGCTGATTGCGGATGTAACGATTGCTCCTGCGTGGAATCCCGTCGGGAAATCTTCGTCCGGTGCAGCGACTGCGGATCGGTGTTCCAGCCATTTCACCAGTGGCACGAGTCCGCCAGCGGCAAGGCAGCCTGCGTGCCCGGCAAGGGAACCGGGCATTACCCCTACGAAAACCGGGGAATTTCAATCGAGGAAGCCATGCAGCTTGGGAACGAGCAGCGGCTCCGAAATGAAGTTCAGCCGCCACCAAATTTGGCTTCAGTGCCTGCATGACCACGAGATCATTGCCGTCGGCATGTCTTTGGCATCGTTGGCCCAGCCGCCATCAGGCCCTGAGCCTCGCAGCAACGAGATCGTTACCAATACCCTGAACCGATTCGCAAGCGAGCTAAAGCTGTCAGCCGACCAAAAGGCTCGGCTGTAGGCCGTGATGCGGCAGAAGGTCGACAGCGACGGGGCCATTCTTCAGGATAAGCATCTCCCGCCAGAAGATCAAATAAGCGACAAAGCACCACGATCCAAAAAGCCAAGATCTCTTATTTGAAAAGGACTACAATGAATAAGCATTTTATGAATAAAATTATACTGTCCCTAATTATTGCCGCCGCTATTCCTACGACATTCACCTCGCAGGCCCAGGTAGCGACACCAATCCAGCCTGCACCAGCACCCCATCCCGGGGACCAGTACATGAGCGTGCTGCAGATAACCACCGCGCAAAAGGCCCAAATGCAAGCCGCAATGGAGGACAAGCAGGAAAAGGGGCTGGCCCTGCTTCGCGATAAAAGTCTTACTCCGGAGCAGCGCCGCGTTAAGGTCCAGGCACTGCGCGATGAGTTCATGGCCAAGATCAAAACCTTTCTCACCGTCGACCAGTTTGCGAAGTACCAGCAATTATCAGCGACTGCCCAACGGGCGAATGGAGGAGTCCACGAACCCATCTCCAATCGGTTGAACCAGCTCGCGGTCGAACTGAATTTGACCGACGCGCAAAAGTCCCAGATACAGTCCGCGATGCAGGAGCAAGTGGACAAGAGCATCGCGCTCGTCAATGATAAGAGCCTCGCTACGGAGCAGCGCAGCGCAAAGCTCGTGTCTCTCCGTGATGAGTTCCAAGCCAAGCTCAAAGCTATCCTGACCCCCGAGCAGTTTGCGAAGATTGCAGCCAATCTGGCAGCCACGGCCCCACGGACCAGACCCCAACCTCGCGTGCTGAACCCTCCGCAGCCGACAGGCCAGTAGGCAACGCCTTTCAAGCCAGAAGGATGGCATCCATGTGCCGCCCTTTCGCATTTCAAAGTTAGTCCAACATCAAAGACATGAACCTTGAGGAAAAACCCATCGTAATCATGGATCCAAAAGCACAGGCGGGCCAGACCAGAAGGCTGACAATAAATTCAACGAGCCGCAGAATAAGCGACTGGCAAAGTGATCTTTCTCCGTTCAAGTTAGGTCCCTTTAGACTTTGGGATGGTCGGGTTCCCGTTTCCTATTTCCAGATGTTTGTCGGGAGAGATCCCGATTATCGATGCGAGGCCCATTTCGTCAAACACATATTCCAGGTTGAGCGCCTCCGGCGCCAGGATGAGGCGAACGTCTTGGCCTTCGACCAAATCAGCTGCCGGGATTTTGCCGGCAGCCATCAGGCACCAACGCTCATTGCGCGAATGCAGGAGTTCATCGGCAAAGCCGTTGGCGCCTTCAGAGGAGGTTTATGAGGCGCGCCATCTTCGCAGCTTGGCTTTTGCTGGCCCCGTTTTTATCCCATGCAGGCATACTGTTCACCTACACCTGCGTGAACACCGCCACGGGAGCCATTACCATGCTGCGGCTTGATGACTCAGGAGGTTACGAGGTAATCGAGGCCACTTCCAAGGATAGCCGTGCGGCCATTCTGACAAATCACGTTGCAGGAGCAGGCGTCGATATGAGGCCTTTCCTCTCCGAGGTGGAGAGGCTGGCTCACAAAGAGTGGCTGGTTGACGGAAAGCCGATCCCGCAAGTTCGCTCACACACCGCAACGAACGGCGACAGCGCCACGGTGCTCCTCATCACCTACTCCGGCGCGTTTGCGGAGATGCGGCCGGTCTCTGTCTATACGAACCTGATGCAGCGGTTTGACGACTTGATCAAGAATGTGAGCCAGACGGGACCGAAGTGCGAGAGGAACGAAGGCCTGCTCATCACCTCCTGCTACGTGGGTAACTTCGACGATAAACCAGTCACGCTCACGGACCCCTACGCCTTGATCGCACTGCCTCATCTGAATCAGGTCTTTACTGACGCGGAATACGACAAGATGCGCAAAGGGGGGCAGCTGGACAAGATCAGCATCTACTCCAAAGGCAAGGACACTCCAATTACGGCCGCAATATCGTTAACTACCCTGGATGGTAAAATCCTGTTGCAAGACGTGGAATGACATCAAAATCCCCGATTCCTCAACGGCGAGCACATTCGGCAGAAATCGACGCTTACACCAGTTGGACCGCGTCTCCTTAGCGCAACATCTCATTGGATTCCTCAATAGTTACTCCGGCAAAAGATTCAGCAAGCGCTCCTGCAGGACGATTCGCGCCTCGTAAATATCGAAAGTAATGTCTCTTCGCAGTAAGGGAACGATGTCTTGCCGGAAGCCCGAATTCGCCATCCTTTCATCAAGGGCATGAACGAAATCGCGCCGTTTTGGTACGGCCCCTTCCTGGCTTAGGTAGTGCTGAAACGATCCAATCACCGCCTGTGGGTCAACAGCGGGATTGGTGTTAAGAAGCGCCCAATAGAGGTCAAAAATGTCCCTTCCTTTCACGCGCTGAAACAAGGCCCGCATTTTTGTTCCCAGAAGTTCGGCAAGATCATAGCCGATAATCTGAACCGCATGATGCTCGTCACGAAAGTCAAACTCGAATCCATTCTGCTGAATCGGCCGAAAAGGCTGACGCTCGTTGACGTTAGCTTCGATTTTTATGGTCAGTGGATTGATCGCTGCTGCCGGTGGTACAACGTAGTTGATACGCAAAATGCGCGATGGCTGAAATCTGTTCCGCAGCGTCAAAAAAACCTTGTCCCATGAAAAACCTTTCGGCCGTCCCAAGACCTCTTCCAAAACTCGAACCAAGCCTTTTTCGATGTGCCCCTCCGGGCGGTCGCCCACCACGACCAAGTCGATGTCTTCGGAATAGCGCGCGGCTGGTGGCATGCAGACTTTATGGAGCAGCGTCCCTCCTCGCATTGCAACCTGGCTACGCAAGAATTTGTCTTGAAAGATCGACTTCATGCACCGGCAGAGCAAAAGATCCTGCTCGACCTGTTCGATTGTGGGCCATGGAACCTTTGTTTGGTGCGCAAGGACATCTCGTCGCGTAAGGGGGTTCATACGTTTTTAATAAGTTTCCACTTTTTGATCTTCTGCCGTGACTTCAAATTGCTGCCGGGTGCCAGCAACGTCCACTGAACATAACGAGGCAGCCAACGATGGACAATGCCAGCCAACATTTCATGCCCTGCCGATTCCAGCAGAAAACCAAGGCGCTGCCCCAATGCAGGTTCATCTTCGGTATCCAACGCGCATCTCAAGATCCCAGCCTTGAATAGTTTTGCCATCGGCAAAATGGTCTCCTCAGACCGGGAATAGCCACCGACCCTGTCAGAATAGCGCAGTAGATCAAGCGCAGTGGCTTCCGGGGAGCTGACGCGCAGTACCGCAGGGTATCCAGCAGGCTGAACAACGGGTACCTTCTCGATCCCGGATGTTTTTAGGAAAAATTGAATCTTCAGTCTGCCAATCTCGATTGCGCGCCGTTTGTTATCAGTCATGACCTGCACCACCTGCACCGCCTGCGGCTGGGAATCATGCACTGCTGCGGCGGACAGGAGAGCCAAGTAGTAAGGGTGTTTGAGCCAGCGAAAATAATCATCAAGCCACTTCACAGCCGCCGGTGCCCCCATGGGAATCTCCTCAGGGCTTAGAACGAGGAAAAAGTCTTGCTTGTGCGAGACCCGGACAACCTGTTTGAGACGAAGTATCTGCTGCTTTGCAGCTGAGTGCGAAAGGCCTGTTGCTGCAACAGCTTGCTCCATCGAAAAACAATACTCCCCCTTTGACAGTCGCTGCTCAATGAAACCAGCAATTGCTCCGCGAAATCTTGTTTTTGTATCAATTCTTATAATAAATTACGGTCAAAACGTATCATTCAACAATCCGAACCGCAACTAAATTATTAACTATTTCGCGTTTCGACACCACCAAACGGAGCCAGTTCCAATTCAAATCCCCATCGAAATTAACGGATATCCCGTGCCCGGCTAATTAGGTTGGATTTCGTCACAATTCCGGCCAAAAATGGGTTGGATTTCAGCAACCTTCCCTCATAAATAGGAACAATTCAACGTCGCCTCTCCCGGCGGTTGAGACCCCAACGGACGACTAACGCCAGCGACGCCATGGTTTGCACGATTGTAGACAGCAACTATACCGGATCGGTCACCAACACGCTGACGGTAGCCCAAGCAACCGCCACCGTACAGTTGAGCAAGCTGGTTCAAGCCTGGTCTGGGAACCCCTGCCGGCCATCAGTGGTCACCGTGCCGGCAGAGCTGAACGTTAACATCAGCTACGACGGGAGCAACCAGCCCCCCAGCGACATCGGATATTACGGTGTCGTGGCCAGCATCAACGACCCAAATTACACCGGAACGGTTTCTGCCACGTTCAGGATAAAGACGGTCGTCCCACCCTCCAAACTCATCATCATAAGCTGGAGCGCGGCATTGGGCCCTGTCACGCTGCTCGAAAGCACCAACCTCGCTGACTGGGTGACGAACACCGACCTCCCCGAGACGGCCTCCACCAATCCCAGCGATACCATCACTACGCCCGTGGCAATTAAGGACGGCAACCACTTTTTCCGCGCCGTAGCCAACGGGGTGGGAGTCTCCATCGGGATCAATTAAGAGGTGCTCTCTGATCTGGGACTTACTGGACTTTCGTCCAGGGATCGCAGTTCTCAACGTCGAAGGTCCCCTTGCCCACGAGATGTTCCAAGATGAGGCCGGAGGACCGCTGGCAGAGGGTAACCCCGAACGAGCGACGCGGCCGAGTCCATCACAGGAAAACAGTGGAGGCTCGACGACTCTCTGGCTGGCAAGCGGGTGTAAATTCTGGAACGGATCCGGGGTCGGACCCAGCAAACATTGGTCATCGTCGGACTGCCGGATGCGGCGGTGAAAGAATCACGCGACCCGGTTTCGACGGCGTTGACCAATTCCGGGTTCAAATTTCCCATGGGACGCACGACCATCATTCTCGCGCCGACGGATGTCCGCAAGGAAGGGCCGAGTTTTGATTTGCCGATTGCCATTGGCATGTTGGCGGCCAATGACCAGTTTATGTCCGATTACCTGGATCATTTCGTCATGGTAGGGGAAATGGTTTTGACAGGCCAGGTGCGGCCGGTCAAAGGCGTGCTGTCCATTGCGTGGCGGGCACGGGCGGAGAAAATGACCGGCGTGATCGACCCGAAGGAAAACGCGGCGGAAGCGTCGGTGGTGGCCGGCTTGCAGGTCATCCCGGTCGAGAATCTGCGCGAGGCGGTCGGATTTCTCGAAGGGGAAATTGCGATCCCGCCCGCGCAAGTCGATCTGAACAAGATTTTTGACCAGCCCGGCGAAGAGAAAATGGACATGGCGGAGGTCAAGGGGCAGGAGTCGGTCAAACGGGCGTTGGAGATCGCGGCGGCGGGCGGGCACAATGTGCCCATCGTATCTCATTACCGCCTGTTCCTAGGCTATTGTTTGTAAGTGCTTCTTTTGTAGGCTGTTAAACAAATCCATCTCCATCGCTCGTTCCTGCGCTAGATGCATTTCAGGATCGCGGTTTGCGTATTCCGAGACCGCCGGCGATTCGTCCGATGCAATTTCAAGAACATTGGTTTTCATCTGAATCGTCGCTTGACCGGATCTCATTCTCACTCTTGTTGCTCATGCTATTTTGGCCCTGGCGGAACCGGCTCCTTCTCGAGGGGGCGTTCCGGTGGTATTCGACCAACAACCAGGATCGTTGCACAGTAAATTCCAGGATTATCCAACCAGATTGGATAAACAGCCGATTCAGCTACTCATTTTTCAATTTTCCGGGCACTTCGCTGTTGGGCGCGGCGGTGCGGATGTGATCGTTGTCAAATCAAAATCACGACCAAAACACTCGAAAATCAGATCCTCCGGAAATGACCATGACTCCAGCCTTCCCATTTTCCGGTCCCCCAGCTATTCCCGCGGTTCCGCACGACCGTGGCCGAGGTGTTTGGGTTTGAGCGGCATCACAAACCTGAAACGAGGGTTCGATTCCCTTCACCCGCTCCATTGATAATAAGGCACTTACGAAGTATGTAGCCGGAATGTAGCCCAAAACCGGCTTTGGCCGCCGTTAGCCGCCCTTGGCCCGTGTTGCAGGCGGCCAGCGGTCACAACACCGATTCTGCGAGCGAAAACACCCGGACGCAACGCAAAAAAGAGCGATTGATTGGGGGTCGTGACGGGGCAAGCAATCGCCCGCGCCGTGCGGCGCTAGAGCACAGAGGCAACCTGACTGGCACCCGACGGCCCGCCTGCAACTGGCACTCCGAAAGCTGCGCTCTCGCATCCGATTGCACAGAGAACAACACCCTAAATGCAAAAAAGAAACCCCCAAAACCCGATTTGCGGCAGTGAACTCCCCACATTTTGCCCAAGCGCCCGGTGTGCTTTGCTTCGGACACGACCCGCCAGAACCAGCGCCCCGGCAATGTAGCTTGCCGTGATGGTTCATAACGGGCCTGCAACCGTCATTTAATACGATTCAAGCCCGCGCTCATGCGTCATGCCTTGCGATGGTCAACCCATTGCCATCCGCGTTCGTCCGCCTGCGGTTCCCTCTGTTGTTTATGGCAGAATTCCCGGCGCGAAATCCTAGAAGCAAAGTCCCCAAGCCTGTCGAGCACTGTCAATGTGGAGCGCAGAGGGAACAGGGCGAGCAATACATTGACAGGCGCAGATGGGCTGTACAATGGACGGAGCGTTTCGCGCCAAAATCAGTCCCCCATTACGAACTCCGTTGAAATGCGGCGCGTCTGCGCCTCTGCCGTCGTTGGCCCTCCTCTGAATTGGGCAATTCTGAGTTTCCTGGTCAAAGGAATTGGGTGGCGCGACTGCGCCGCCTTTTCCAGTCCCGGTCTGTTTGCAATTCGGAACGGAGCGCGGGGGGGAAAGAGGGCGAGCGCGTGGAGAATTGAAAACAGTCCGGCCTGGGGCCGTGACACGAGAACGCTTTTTAGAGGGTGAATGGGAAAAGCGTTTTGGTGTCGCGGCGGGGATGCCATGCGGCTTTGGTTCCGCCCGCGCGGCGGCTGCCGCTGGTGCCGATTCTCGGCAATTTTTGTTCGCTCGGTGACTAGACCGGGCACGCGCCAGGGACGACACCCTGACTGAAATTCGTTTCGTCGTCACCGGGCGCGTGACCGGGCGACGGCACGGAGCGACTGACTTTCGATTGAAGCGAAGCAGGCGCGTGGCTGGCATGACGCTTGCCTTGGCTTTCGCAAGAGGCATGACGGACACGGGCCTGCGAGCGTCGCCTGGCGATTAGCCCCATTTGCTGGACGGTTTTTGGGTGGCGTTTGATGCCCTTTTCGGGCCGATTGCAGCAGTCGGGCAGCAACACCGTTTGGCTGCGATTAAAAGCAGGCAAAAATTGCCGCTTGCATAATGACCTGACCTGTGCTTTCAATGCGGCGATGTCCCGAAAAAGACGTATGTGACCGAAATAATTTAAAAAACAAGATTTGCGAGCATCCGCCGCTGTCCGAATCGAAACTGGTAATTTCACTCCAAGGACTGCGCTTATGCACGCCCCATCGGGGGCGTGTTGAAAGCGCTCCTTGGAAGGCATACCAGTGCCTGATTCGGGGCGTGAGTAGTCACGCCCCTTTCGATTTGGACAGGCGGATTTGAAAAATCGAAACGATTAAGAATTGAACGGCTGACTATGTGCGCAACAAAAATAAGCGTGAAATACACGGTGGCAAATTGTCTCTCATTTTTGCTGCTCGCCACGCTTCTTTGCCGGCCCGCATTCTGCGGCGAAATTCATGACGCGGCCAAAAGTGGAGACTTGGAAAAGGTCAAGGCATTGCTCAAAGACAATCCTGACCTGGTTTCGAGTAAAGACGACAAGAATGGCGATACGCCTTTGCACTGGGCTGCATACGCCGGTCACGAGGACGTTGCGGAGTTTTTGCTGGCCAATAAAGCCGACGTAAATGCAAACGATAACAATGGCCAGACACCCTTGCACTTGGCGGCTGCTATGGGGTGCAAGGATTTGGTGCATCTGTTGCTGGCCAACAAAGCCGATGTCAACGCCAAGGCCAAACGCGGCGATAGACCTTTGCACGGGGCGGCGGCTTATGACCACAAGGATGTGGCGGAATTGCTGTTGGCCACCGGGGCCGATGTCAATGCCAAGAACAACTACGGCTATACGCCCTTGTATGTGGCTGTGCAAAGGGGCGCCAATGACGTTGCAAATTACCTGCGCCAGCACGGTGGCACCACGCAGACAGCTATCGCAGACGCGGCAACCACAGCGCCCGCCACGACAGAGACAACGACCGTCACCACAACTATTCAAGCCGCAGCCAAAACAGGCGACTTGGTAAGGGTCAAGGCACTACTGAAAGAGAAATCCGATCTCGTTTTCAGCAAGGACATTGACGGTGACACGCCTTTGCATTGGGCGGCCTTGAAAGGCTACAAAGACGTGGCGCAGTTGCTGCTAGCCAACAAGGCCAATGTTAATGCTAAGGACAACTACGGCGATACGCCTTTGCATGAGGCGGCGGGAAGCGGCAAAATGGATGTAGTGGAATTGCTGCTCGGCAATAAAGCCGATGTCGGTGCCAAGGATAAAATCGGCATGACGCCTTTACACAGTGCGGCACAGGAGGGCCAAAAGGAGGTAGTGGTATTACTGCTCTCTAACAAAGCCGATGTCAATGCCAGGAGCAACGGTGGCGACACGCCTTTGTGTCTGGCGGCGTTTCATGGGCACAAGGCCGTGGCGGAAGTTCTGCTGGCCAACAAGGCCAAGGTCAATATCAATGGGAAGGATGGCAATACGCCTTTGCACTGTGCGGCGTTTAGCGGCTATAAAGACATCGCGGCCTTGTTGCTAGACAACAAGGCCGATGTCAATGCGAAACGCAACGATGGCACTACGCCATTACATTGGGCGGTGGCGAAAGGCCACATAGACGTGGCGGAACTGTTGCGCCAGCAAGGCGGACAAGAATAAATTTACGACACCATGAACAATATATGCTCTCATTTTAGCCGACTCTGCCATTTCCGGAATTTTAGCCGTACCGCCGTTGTGCTGGTGGCGCTGGCTTGGAGCAACATTGCCAGTGCTCAACAGCTACTTCAATCAAGTGCGTCGGGAAGCGCAACAATCGGGGACACGCAAATGCACATTATTGGGGGCAGGGTTATGAACAATGCTCCCATTATGGTTATGCACGCGACCAAGTTCAAACTCGCTGCGGCTGAGATTGACGCTTCACAATGGGTTTTGACTGCTAAACTGTCGTCGCAAAATGACAGCGTCGGCGTTGTGACAAATTACTCGTCGAATAGTGTCGAGTTTGGGGACGCGCTGTTCCTATCTCCGCCGCCACAGCGAAACTCAGACGGAACTGGCAGTCTGCCCTTCCCATTTGCTTTGTGCCTTTCACCGTCTGCCGGAGCGGTCTGGAAAGGTGGAGTGCCGCTTGCTTCTTTCCAGGATGGCGTTTGGACAGTTTTGACAGTCGTGCCCGATATTTACATACGCAGCGACACAAATCAGGCTGGAAAGGTCTTGTTGGACACTCAGGATTTTTTCGTCGCCACAAAAACAAACGAACTGGCACTCGCCGACTCCATTCGCTTTGAACAAGTCTCGTTTGCGAACGCCATAGCATTTCAAGCAAATGGGGCACAGTTTAGTCTTAAAAGAACGGCTTTTGCTTTTCAGGGAAAAGATGTTGCCTCAACCCGCCCTAGTCGAATCAGTGTGGATGCTTCGCTTGCAACCAAACAAGAATGGTGTGTCGAGAATGGAACTTCTAAGCAATATCTTACAGAATTAACGATGGCACCAGATGGGCGCTGCTCCGCTGTGTATGCTAATGGTTTGGTAGTTCCAATGGAAGCCGCCGATGCTCTGAGAAAAGACATAGAGGCATCCGTTGAAAATGCAGGTTCGCATTTTTCCGAGCTAATCAAATCGGCCCCGAAGTGACCGAATCGCGACACAATCTGACACATACCAAATATGAAAATCTCCATCATTACTGTGTTTGCCATTGCCGTTCTTTGTCTGACATCGACCCAAGCGGCAGACGAAACCAAGGATGTGCCTAATCTCGCGGAACACGCCAGTATTACGGCAAGAGACTCGTGGGTATCAAAAACGCCGGGTGTTCTCAGCCGGAAGGATTCGTACAGAATCAGCACCTTGGAATTTGACCATGAGCAGTCAGTTGAAGGCTACACTTTCTCAAGTATTGCGATGGTTTTTGACTCCGACAAACTAACCACAATCAATTTTGGAGGGAGTTTACGGGAATCCTTGCCGATGAAAAAAGGGGAAATAAAACTATCGTGTAATGGCCAAGTCCTCGTAAAACAAGGAGACAATGAGGTTCCGATTCTTCTGTACGCTCCGGGGGAGGATAATCCTTTCCCGCGATTCGTTGGCTCAAAAATAACCGACGAAAATGCTGCGTCCGGTTGGATTACCATAACTGACAGTCAGCAGAAGGAACTCAAACTGCCTCTACTCAAGTTTCGAGTCGGAGAAACTCTGGTTAGATGCGTAATTGCCGACGCATCAGCGATGGACAACCCCACCAATAAGGTCGTTTCACCAAATGCTCATGGGAACGCGGATGTTACAGGAAAGTGGGAGTTAACGTATAACTGGCAGACTCCCGGATTGGCTGGCGAGAGTACAATGATGGGGGCTATTGATTTTGATTTAAGTCAAAGGGGGAACACCATTAACGGGACTACTGGAGGTGGGCGACCGGCGACAGTTACGGGAACAGTTGAAGGTGCAACGGTAAAATTGACGGTACAATCCTCGGACCCTGTTGCTGCGTTCTCAGGGAATATAGCGGACAAAAATACAATGAAGGGAACCATAGACTATTACAAAAGTCTTCCGCCCGGCAAGGGTACTTGGACGGCAGTCCGTGTTAAATAAAAATCGGCAAATGTATGACACCATGAATAATACATGCTCTTTTCTTAGCCGATTCTGCAATTACGCAATTCTCCGCCGGGCCACGGTCACGCTGTTGGCGCTGGCGTGGAGCAGCGGTGCCTTTTGCGGCGAGATTCATGACGCCGCAAAGAATGGCGACATGGAAAAGGTCAAGTCACTGCTAAAAGAGAATCCTGATCTTCTTTTTAGCAAAACCGATAACGGCGGAACGCCTTTGCACTGGGCGGTACAAGACGGCCGCAAGGACGTGGTGGAATTGCTGCTTGCCAATAAGGCAGATGTCAATGCCAAGGACAACGAGGGCGTAAGTCCATTGCACTTGGCGGCGGTAAAGGGCTATAGGGACGTAGCGAAATTACTACTGGCCGACAACGCCGCTGTGAACGCTAAATCCAACGACGACAGTACTCCATTGCACGAGGCTGCGATGATGGGTCACAAGGACGTGGCCGAATTGCTGTTGGCCGCTGGGGCTGATGTCAAAGCCAAGATCAACAAAGGCTTAACTCCTTTGCACCTGGCAGCGGGGATGGGCCACAAAGACGTGGCAGAATTGTTGCTGGCAAAAAGGGCTGATGTCAATGCTAAGGATGGCACCGACTTTAGGCCATTGCACTGGGCGGTGCAGAAGGGCCACAAGGACGTCGTGGAATTGCTGTTGGCCAATGGGGCTGATGTCAATGCCAAGAACAATAAAGGCGAGACGCCGTTGCAGTGGGCAGCGGTGAAAGGATACAAGGACATAGCGGAATTGCTTCTGGCCAAGAAAGCTAAGGTGAATATCACGGACGACAGTGGTTGTGCGCCATTGCACTGGGCGGCATCTCATGGTGAAAAAGACATGGCCGAATTGCTATTAGCCAACAAAGCCGAGGTCAATGCCAAAGAGAAGAAAAAGGGCTTCACGCCTTTGGACTTTGCAACGTCTCTTGGTCACAATGATGTCGCAGAATTGCTTCGCCAATACGGCGGACACGAATAGACCATTAAGTAACCGGACATAACATGAAAAATAAATTAAATTCTACAAATAGCTGGCGGTTATTACTCATTAGCCTATTAGTCTGGCATTCGTGGACGGCCCATGTCTTTGGACAGGCCATTTCACTTTATGCGGGCGGGGTCGTGTTTCCCGCAAGCCCCCTAAAAACAAGTCCGGGGCAGGAACTTAGTACTCCACTCGTCATTACAATTGACCGAGGTGTCGGTACTAACCTCGTTGCGGCCAAAGATTCTGGCGTCCCCATAAAAGAAGCCTATAATCAATACAGCGGAGCGTTTAAGCAGGAACTTTGGACCCACGCAGCAGGTGTTACTTGGCAATTTGCCAAAGCCGGGATCGAATTCGATGCCGACGGTTTTTTATATGTCGTCCAAAAGGATGGCGCAACTGTAACTTTCATGAAGGACGATGTCCGGCTGGATGGCGTTGTCAAAAAGCAAGACAATGGTAAATCTCCCGCCACTGTACAGCCACTTACTAATGCCCTCTCGGAGGAATTTATTGGCAAATGGATCGCCCTCGATAATAAGGACCATTACGTTCTAATTTCGGCGAGTGAGATTCGTTGGGAAAAGGGCGTTGCTGACGGGCCGGACATTATCCATGCGTCCAAATGGACAATCCTTCCCGATGAACATTCAGTAACCTTCCCAGTGCGTTCCGATGCGGCTGCGCTCGTCAGTGGTAAAATCGTTACGGGAACCATGAATGTCAAAATGACAGTGACAGGCAACAACCTAAGTATAGCGGAAGTAGGCAATTCCATTACCATAAAGGACCCGGCATCAGGCTTTGCGTTTCAACAAACAGGCGGCGCTACCTATAAATTCAGGAAGACTGAGGCCAAATAATTCAATATGAAGAAAATCCAAATAGTTGCTGCACTTGTTGCAATGGTATTGGTTGGTTGTGGGCGATCCGAGTCAACTACTACTCCAGTACAGAAGGCTACAACGCAAACCTCGGCGGACCGGCAGCCTCCAACAAACAGCCAGCTTCTTTCACCTTCAACGGCGAGTGAGGGCACACGCAACTCTTCAGAAGTCGATACTAATGAGACGAATGGGCTGCGATACTCGTGGTCTGTTTTTTGGACGTACAATGAGTCCGGCGGCGCAGGGGTACTCACACAGAAGATGTTGGGTGAGCCGTACTCCGCAACGCCGCGCGACTTACAGGAATTGGGCCGCGTGAATTCAGCGTCCGGCTGGCCATCGGTCATGGAAGACAAAACACTTTTCGCGCCACAACTGGCGGAGGGAGCGCCGATCCTCGCCAAATGGGGGACAAACAGTCTAACATATTCCCTGTATAGCCAGGATGTCGCATATCTGAACGCGGATGGAAAGAAAAAGGCATTGCGCGTCCTGACGTACCGCGGCTGTCCCATCCAGATCAACGCATTGAAGGCGGAGCCCAGTTTGTCTCTGCGAGAACCGAACGAAATCAAAATCGAATCCGCTGATGGCCGAATCCTCATTCCGCAACAGGACTCCTTGGTGCCGTTTCTCGCAACCGACTCTGAGGTCGTGTATTTATGTTGGAATGCACAAGGGTCTAGCATCAGATTCTTGCACGCGGGCACCGTTTTTCAGACTGACAGTGGACGGTATAAAGTCTCGAAGGATGGTGCGTGCATTTCCTTTGATATAAAGAAAGGTGTAATACTAGACGGCATTGAGAAAATGGCAAAGTGGCGTTGAACTCAGCAACCACCGGTGCGCCATATAAAGTCAAGAAAACGGAGCCCAAATAAAATGCGACTCAAAAACTTAATCCAAGCCATCGCGGTTACCTTGCTCGTAGCGTTCACTCCAACAGTGTTTGCACAAATCTCCTATGGCGTTAGAGGGTCAACAAATGAAGGCAAGAGCGAAGGCGTTCGCTTCCCAATCGAACCGTTTAAGGTGGATGATTCGGCTGCATTCCGCGAAGCAAAGACTATTACCATCACGGACTACACAAATGGGTTCATGATAGCGAGTCCAGATAGCACGGTTCCCACTCAAATGGGTTATGATGCTTCGGGTAATTTCAACACAAAATTTCTGACACATATCGTAAATATGACCTGGGTATTTGACAAGCCGGGCATTGCCTTTGAAGCTCAGAGTAACAAATATACTTCCGTAAAAGCCGGTGCAAAAATAAGCTTCACCACAAATGGAATTAAAATGGATGGCATCAACGATGCGTCGCGTCCAATTATTGCGGCGGGACGCCTTACCCAGGAATCGGCAACAGCGAAACATGGGCTATTCTTTCTGATTCTATTCCGTGGAACTATAGGCGGCATTGCAGGCGCAGTTGTGGGCGCGATACTCGGCGCACTAGCCGGCAAGCGAAAAGGTGGATACTTGATCGGAATTATACTTGGGATTGTCATCGGAGTTGTAACCGCTATTTGGAAATCATGAATACGTTGCGATCATTCCTTAGCCGACTCCAATTTCCTTGCCGTGCCGCAATAATGCTGGTTGCGCTCGCCTGGAGTACCCTCGCATATTGCGGTGATATTCACCACGCGGCTGCGAGTGGTGACCTAGATAAGGTCAAGGTACTCCTTAAGGACAATCCTGGTTTGGTTTTCAGTAAAGACAACGAGAACAGCGGAACGCCTTTACTCTGGGCAGCGGCTAATGATCACAAGGAAGTGGTGGCATTTTTGCTTGCCAACAAGGCCGACGTTAATGCCAGGGACGGCGTCGGCCAGACTCCTTTGCACCATGTTGTGAAAAATGGCTATAAGGACGTGGTAGAATTGCTACTGGCCAGCCAAGCCGACGTCAATGCCAAGGACAACGACGGTTTTACTCCTTTGCACTTGGCGGTGGAAGGGGTGCATAAGGACGTCGCGGAATTGCTGCTGGCCAACCATGCCGACGTCAATGCCAAGGACAACAAATACATGACACCGCTCCACAGGGCCGCAGCTTTTAATCAGAAAGACATGGTGCAATTGTTGCTGGCTAACAAAGCCGAAATCAATGCCACCGACACCGACGGTGAGACGCCCCTGTTTTGGGCCGCAGCTAATGCGCACAAGGACGTGGTGGAATTGCTGCTCGCCAATCATGCCAAGGTCAACGCTAAGGACAAAAAGGGCTATACACCTTTACACGAGGCGTCAGGTATGGGTCACAACGACATGGTGGAATTACTACTAAGCAATGAGGCTTATGTCAATGCGGAGGACGGAAACGGCCGCACACCCTTGCACTGGGCGGCGGGAGCGGGAAAAGTGAACGTGGTGGAATTGTTGCTGGCCAGCAAGGCTTATGTCAATGCGAAGGACAACAAGGGCGACACGCCTTTACACTTTGCAGCGATTAAGGGCCACCCGGACGTGGTGGAATTGCTGCGACAGCATGGCGGTTACGAGCAACAATCTGATGCTAGCCACTCCGCTAATGTGACAACGGATGCTAGTAAAATAGGGGCGCCGCCCGCGAATTGGCCAAACTATTTGCGTGAACTCACAGGCTCGCACGAGGTGCGAGTTAAGAATCCCAATGATTTCAAAGTTCGCGTCGGGTTGCGATCTGGTGACAATGGCAAGGATTTCATCGTTTCGCCGGATGGAGTGGAATCAGTTAATATTCCAAACGGGCGTTACGATATTTATTTCAATTATTCGAGCGATCCGGGCGGACTATATCAAGGGGAAGGCTTCACTTTGGAAAATAACGGTGTGCAGATCACGATTACTAAAGTGGTGAACGGTAACTATGGCATCCGCAGGGTGAAATAAGATACCAGTGCAATATCACACACAAAAACAACACAACAATTAAAATAAATAATACCTATAGGCAATCACATGAAGACACTAAAAAATAAGTCGAGAGCGTATCTGTTTCTTTGTATTTGTGCCGGGGGATTTCTTGCCTTCGTCACCACGCAAGGCTTTTCACAGGCTCGTTGGACAGGCAACGTCCCTTCAATCTCTAAGATAGGCGATTCATGGCAAGTCACTAATGTAATCCCCGATCTCTCCGCATACAGCCTCACAGACGAGTCGAACAAGCCGCTGTGCGTACAGCGCCACTACATGGTGGGCACTCAACCAGGAGTCATAGACGCTGGCGCTATTCGGTTCTCAGAATATACGTTCAATGGCCCGCAGGGCGTGACGTGGGAAGAAAAATCGTATCAAATCAACAAGTTTGTTTTTGCTTTTCATGGTGACGACAAACTCTACACGAATATCAACGAATTAGTCATTCCAACGACATTCTCGACTAAAATGGGGTGGGTAATCACAAACGGCGACGGAAAGGTACTCGCTCTAGTAAAAATGAAAATGCGATCAATAAATGACTGCACAGCAGTTTACGAAAGCGGAGTCACGGTTTCCCGGAAGGACTTTCACAGTCGCTACATCGCGAAATATCCTAATGATTGACGAATTCCGCCGGGGGACGTGAACAATCGTATGAGAACAGTAAACATATATGCACAGGTTTATGGGCCGGTAATCCTTTTTTGGGGCATTCTGCTCGGCATTGTCGTGGCTATTATCGCCAAGAGAAAGAACAGGAGGCCGGTCTTAGTCTGGAGTCTTTTTCCCGCTGGGCTGCTCGTCCTTGGGGCAGTTGTGGGCGCTGTATTGATGCCGTACGCTGGTGATATTTTGATGTTCGGTATCGTATGTCCAGGCACGGTGTTGGCAGTCTGCGCGTTCGGCTTTACACCCCATTACTGCCCGAAGTGTCACAAGCGTTTGTCAGGACGCGAGTGGAAGGATCGGTCGTGCCCGCGTTGTGGTAGCCTGATGCCCAGCCAAATAGCCGAACCAACGCGCTCCGCAAAATAAATCCCCACTTTATTTTGTTTTTCTCTTTCGCGTATGCACTGGGCTGGTGCCACAACCAATTCCATCACCCTGCCTAGCGCGACGTCGGCTTCGCTCAGTGGTTTTTCAGGACTGGCTCGGTGGCGGCGGTGGGCGGTTTAGCACCCCCTGCCAGCGTTCGTTGAAGGCCGATTCTTCGGCCCCGCTGTGAACGCACGGTGTTCCCATCGCCACTTCAACGATTACTGGTGGGATTTGTCGCCCGGTATCGCCGCTTTTCCATGCGTTCATCAACTGCCGGTCTTGCTGGTCCATCTGGTGCGTTCGTTCTTCCTTGTAAAGACGGCTGTACGTCCACCGCTGGAATACTGCCGCAATGCAGATGTAAAGGCCGACTGGCCGCACGATTTGGTACACAATTAAGCCCGCAAGGATCACAACGCTCTGCACGAATGGTTTGTCCGGCAAGAAGCGCGGCGTGCCGAATTTCCTCATACCGCCTTGTCACTTGTCCGCCTCCTTCATTCTCTGATAGGCGTCCTGCACTTCCCGCTGGATGCTTTCCAGTTCGCTCTCCTTACGCTGACTGGAAAAGTAAATTATTCCCTCCTTTCCGTTTTGGTTCGTTCGTTCTTCCGTGGCGTAAATGCCTTCGATAACCATCGCGTAACCGCTCGGCAAAGTGTTGGCGTCGGATACCCGTACGACCCTGATCGGCACATTCGCCACGGCCAGTTCCCGAAACGCGGCCTGATTCTGCGCCAACGTCCTTTTGGCGGATGCGATTTGCTCGGCCAGTGCGTTTTCGTAATGCGTTTTGATTTTGAAATAGGTCATGCCCGTTACGACGACGGCCACGGCCAGCCCCAAAACCAGTCCACATGTCAGCGCCATTTTCCAGATGCGGCCCGGCCAGACGCGCCCGGCTTCCTCGCTCGCGTTCCTGATTTTTTCCAACGTCGGCAGCACGTCTGCGCTTAGTTCCTCCGTCCGCTGCATGAAGGGTTGTATCACTTCGGCCCGCACCCCGGCGTCAACCGATTGGCTGATGCTTTCGACAATGGCCTTGGTGTCCACCTGCTGGCCGATTTCCTTGGTCAATTTGGCCAGCCGTTCCGCCGCTGCTTCGCATTTCTCCTGGGTGGCCATACAAAGGGCGCTCGTTTCCTCACAAAGATTGTCCAGATTCACGCTGCGGGTTTCGACGTTCTGCGCCAGCAAGCCGATTTCTTCCCGCACTTTTTTCAACGACGCCAAGGTGCTCTGGTTCGTTTCGCTGACGGCCTGCGGGATGCGCTTGGCGTAATTGGCGTACACGTCGAGCAGCAAAAACAATTGGGTGAAAAACTCGGTGGCATCGCCGTTGGCAAAACGGTCATAGACGCGGCGGGCGAATTCGCGTTTGTCCGCCGGATACGCGGCCAGCATTTCCTCAAAGAGCGGCGGGCTGTCGGTCATAGGTGCCTCCTACTGCATGAAATTGACCTTGGCCCCGCGCCGCGCTCGCGGCGCCTCGCCCAAGGCGGGCGCGGCTTTCGGCTTGATCTTTTCGGCTTCCGCCGTCGGAAGAAGCCGCCCTGCGATGCGGTCGTACTGATTGAACATTTGGCCCGTCCAATCCTGCAACATGCCTCGCGCCATGATGTCCAACCCCAATTCGTCGCTGCCAATTGCTTCGTTGAACGGAATGCCGCGCTCGTGCTTGGTTTCGAGAAAGGCCAGATTCATCTTCACGATTTCGGACAAGAGCGGCAGCGTGATGGTGGCCGCTCCCAATGCCTTCAGTTCATCATCCAGTGGGCTGCCGTCAAACATTTTCGTCCGCGCCGCGCGGGCCGGATTCTTGACAACGATGTATTCGACCTGGCTGCCGCAGAACTGGCAAAGCTCATCCAGATTGGTCATCACGTCCACGTCATCCAACGGGAACATGGTCACGGTGATGCCGATGTTTAGCTGTTTGGCCAGATTGAAAAACCGTGTGGTTTGCAGAGCGGTCCGCAATACGCCATCCAGATGGGCGCGGGCGTCCACGATGGTGACGGGCTTGGCTGTCACTTTTTTCAAAACGGAAACCAGTTCGTCCTGGTCGTCGGCTCGGCCCGCCATCGGCACAAGTTGCACTTCGCCGGGAAAGAGCCGCGACAGCGTTCGATTGTCGGCGTCCAGATCGAAGCCCTGCCATTCGATGCCGCGCTCGCTTAACCAGCAAGCCCGCGTGGCGATTTCAAGGCTCTTGCCGACGTTTCCTTTTGCCTGCATCGGAAAGAGCAGGCGATGTTTTACGTTTTTCATAATGGAATGTTGAAGCGGATTTTGCGCTTCGGTTTCTCCGCATCAACAGGAGCGGGCGGCGGTGCTGATTGCGCCCGCACCGACTCAATGGATGGCGGCGTGGGTTTACTCTGTCGGAAAAACCGATGCACGTTGCTAGTCGTGGCGCTCACGCCCCGCTCTCTGAGCCAGTCCGCGATTTCCGCGAACGTCCAGCGTTTGCGGCGCAGTTCACTAATGGCGGCCCGGTATGTTTCCAGTTTGCTGCGTCCCGGTTTGACGGGCACGGATTGAGCCTCCGTCAATAATGATTCTGCTGATGATTGCGACATCGTTTTCTCGTCCTTCGCCATTACCAGTCGGTCACGAATAGATTTTTTCAAGAAAACGGATGGAAATTAGATGGAAACAGAGGTTTGCAGAGGTTTGCAGAGGGCGCGAATCGCGCCCCGGCAGACTATAGGAATATATCCGTCGAATCGTTGTAGGGACGAAACGCCGTGCGCTGTTCGCGCCAGCTTTTGCGAATGAGCGCCTCGGTTACGATGGCGTCTGGCGCGTATCGAACCGCATAGGCATATCCGTAGGAATAGACGATGCCGGTCAATCCAAAATGGCTGCGTCGGATATTTATGGAGTCAATTTTTGCTGCTCTTTTCATAAACGCTTCCTTTTTGTTTTGCGTCATCCGAGAAGCGCAGCCGTCAACGGTGGAGATGCCGCTGGCTTTGGGGCGCAAGGGGCCAGCGGCATACAACCTTGACGGCGAGCATCGCAGGATATAATTGACGCAAACAGGAAACGGTGGAACGCCGCCAAGATAATGGCGGTTTGGATTGCGGATTTCGGCTGGAAATACGCTGGATAAGAGTTGGAAAATCTGGAGATTTCCACGCGATTTTCGCGTGATGTTCCGGCCCGTTTTTCCATCCTCAAGCTCCGCTTAGGAGAGATGTCTGTAAGTCTTAAAGGCTTATTCATGTAAGCCAACACTGCGCTTTTTGCGCCGTTACATGGCTGGTGGTTGCCATGCTCGTGCTGTATGGGTCATGTTTTGGGTTTGGGGGTTGCGGTCCCATTGCGGTTAAGCCAAACGGCATGGCATCGGGTTTAACGGCTGGTTCTGCAATCCAGCATCATTTTTTGCGCTGGTATATGGCACGGTTTATATTGGCAATGTCATGTTGCGGGTCGTTGCCAGTGTCAGTGCGGGTCAAGCCAAGCAGTATTACACTCAAGGTTTGAGCCGGGAAGATTACTACTCGGAAGGGCAGGAGGTCATCGGTCAATGGCAGGGGCTGGGCGCGGAACGGTTGGGGCTGTCTGGACGGGTTGACCAGCGTTCCTTTGATGCGCTGGCCGATAATCTGAAACCGGGTTCTGATGAATCATTGACCCCGCGAACGAAGGAGAATCGGCGTGTCGGTTACGATTTCAATTTCCATTGCCCAAAGTCGGTGTCGGTCGTGTATGAGCAAAACCGGGATGAACGGATATTTGGCGCGTTCAAAATGTCGGTCACGGAAACCATGCGGGAACTGGAAACGGACATGAAAACCCGTGTCCGGGTCCGTGGCGAAAACAGTGACCGAAATACGGGAAATCTGGTTTGGGCGGAGTTCCATCATTTCACGGCCCGTCCGGTCAAGGGCATTCCAGACCCGCACTTGCACGCGCACTGCTTCGCCTTCAATGCCACTTGGGACAACGTGGAGCAACGCTGGAAGGCCGGGGAGTTCGGCGATTTGAAACGGGATGCGCCGTATTACGAAGCGGCCTTTCACGCCCGGTTTGCCAAGCGTCTGGCTGAGATTGGCTACGGAGTTGAACGAACGGAAAAGGGCTGGGAGATTGCGGGTGTGCCTCAAACGGTTCTGGACAAGTTTTCACTCCGCACCAAACAGATTGAAACCCTGGCTGCGGAACGCGGGATTACGTCGGCCAAGGAAAAGGACATGCTGGCCGCGCTCTCGCGGGAAAACAAACGGCACGGCATTACCAGGGAACAACTGCGCGAAGTCTGGAATGGTCGCCTTACGGCTGACGAAAAAACCGGGCTGGCCAGCATCAAGGCTGGGTCGCCGAAAATTGAAGACAACAGCGTAACGGCAAAGCAGGCGATGGATTATGCCATTGCTCACCGCTACGAACGTGCCTCGGTGGCCACAGACAAGGAACTGCTGCGTGAAGCCCTCCATTTTGGCATTGGCTCCCTGAACGCCGACGAAATCAAATGCCAGCTTTTGCGGGATGAGTTTGTGCAGAAGGAAAGCAACGGCAGGGTGTGGTTCACGACAAAACAGATTTTGGCTGAGGAAAAACAACTGATTGGTTTTGTTGGTGACGGCAAAGGGAAATGCCCGCCGCTCAATGCCAAGCCCTATCAGATCCAAAATCCGCAACTACGGACGCCGGAAGCCAAAGAGCAACGCAACGCGGTGTTTCACATTCTCCGGTCGCCGGATCGCGTGATCGCCGTCCGTGGCGGCGCGGGCACAGGCAAGACCACCATGCTCAAGGAAGCGGTCGCCGGCATCGAGAGTGCCGGTCACAAGGTTTTTGCCTTCGCCCCTTCGGCGGAAGCCTCTCGCGGCGTCCTCCGGTCGGAAGGTTTTGAGAATGCAACCACGGTCGCCGCGCTGCTGCACAGCCGCAAGATGCAGGATGAAATCCGCAACGGCGTTCTGCTGATTGATGAGGCCGGGCTGTTGTCCACCCCTCAACTCAAACAGGTCGCGCAACTGGCTCAAGAAAAGAACTGTCGCGTCATTCTCTCCGGCGACACGGCGCAACACAGCGCCGTGGAACGGGGCGACGCGCTCAGGCTATTGGAACATCACGCCGCTTTGCAGGCCGTGGAGATAAAAAAGATTCGCCGCCAGCGCGACCCGACTTATCGGGAAGCGGTCAACGCCCTGCGTCATGGCGATGTCGAGGGGGGCTTTGCCGGTCTGGAAAAGCTCGGCGCGGTCCTGGAAGTTCCCGCCGATGAACGCTACCAGATGCTCGCCGCCGATTATTTGCAGGCGGTCAAGGATAACAAGTCCGCCCTGGTCGTCTCGCCGACTCACGCCGAAGGCGGGCGCGTCACGGAAAAAATTCGCGCTGAACTGAAAACACTGGAAAAACTCGGCGCAACCGAAAAGGAGTTCGTACAACTCAAAAATCTCCGCTGGACGGAAGTGCAACGCCGCGACGCCAGAAACTATCAACCGGGGTTGGTCGTCCAGTTCCACCAAAACACGGTTGGGTTCACGCGGGGCGAAAAAGTCACGGTGACTGGACGGGAGCAAAATCAAATTGCCGTGCAACGCGCCGATGGGTTGCAAGGCTCTTTGACGGTGGGGCAACGCTCCGCCTCATTTGACGTGTACGAGGCGGGCAAGTTGCCGCTCGCCCCGGGCGAGCGTATTCGCATCACCCAAAACGGCCAGACCAAAGACGGCCATCGTGTCAACAACGGCGAACTGCGGGGCGTGAGGAAATTCACGGCAGAAGGCGACATCGTTTTGGACAACGGTTGGGTGCTGGATAAAAACTTCGGCAACCTGACTCACGGCTACTGCGTCACGTCGCACAGTTCACAGGGCAAAACTATTCAACGCCTGTTCGTTGCCGAATGTGAAGCCTCCTTGCCCGCCGCCTCCCGCGAACAGTTTTACGTCTCTGCCTCGCGTGGTGTCGAGGCCATCAAGATTTACACCGACAACAAACACGCCCTCATGGATGCCGTCGCCGTGTCCGGTGAACGGCCCGCCGCCACTGACTTGGCCAAAGGCACGCTGCCCGAAATTTTGCAGTCCCGCTCGCTTTCCCGTCGTGTCGCGCATGTGGCGCAAACTCAGGCAAAGCAACGCGAGGCCCTGGTGGAGCAAAAAGCAGTTCAGCAAACGAAGGAGCAAATGATTTCCCAAAAGCCATTGAAAAAAATTGAGCGTAAAAAAACAATTCAACAAGGAATACAGTTATGAGCGAAGAATCCAAACCCCGCCCCTCGTACAGCGTCAACCATGCCCGCGCCGTCCCCATGCTTGACATTCGCGCTACGGGCCGAAACGCCATCGCACTGCCTTATTTGTATTTGGAAATGGTGCAGTACAACCCCTCCGTGGCGCTGGTGCTCACGTTTTCAACCTGTGAAGTCCGCATTGAGGGCCACTGCCTTTCTTCCCTTTATGAAAACCTGGTTGAGCACGCCGTCGAGTTCATCCAGGAGAATGACGCCAAGTACGAACAGCCCGATAAGAACCAGCCCTTTATTCGACGCATTGAAATCAAGCCGGTGAGTCAGGAAACAAATCTGATTGTCGTGGGCTTCGACCCGGACAGGGAACCGCTGGATGAGCTTCTGTGAAAACTACAAGATTAGGCATTTGCCGCCCGGACTCTGGCCCATCGCGCCTTGGCTGCGGCCGATATGGCGGCGCGTCCTGCCGCGCTCATGCGGCGTTTCTTTGGAGCCGCGTCGGTCCCAGCCGCTTTTGCCCATCGCATCTTTCGCGCCCTGGTGAGGGCTTTGATAAGTTTGCGCCGATGCGCTGGGGACAGACGGCGCTTCGCAGGCTTGGCGGGAGCGGGGGCCTCGGCTGTGCCGACATGACCGTCAGTGTTCTCGGCAATGGCTTCAAGTTGCCCCTCCAATGCCTCGATTTGCTCCTTGAGCGCGATGACGCGCCGCAGGTCGGCCACAGAGAGATCAGAAAGCGATTTCATCGCGGAAAGGATGCCTGCGAATTCGCGGGAGTCAAACACTGTGTTGCGCCGGGCGGAGCGTGACGGCTCGTTTCGCCATGTCGGGTTTGTCGGGTTTATGTCGGGTTTTGGGCCAGCGGCCTCGTACAGGCCGACTTCGGCATAACAACGGACGCAAATTTCAGGCGTGAGGCATTTGAGGCAATTTTGAGGCAATTATTTGCTGGGCGAACGGCTTGCAGGAATTTGCAGACACATGATGCAAATGATGCAAATCTGACGCAAAACGATCCGGGATGCCGCCGTAAAAACTTGCCCAAATTTTGGCCTTCGGCTTCCTGAATCCGCTCTCTCCAAAACGCGCTATAATCGGCTCATGATCTTCTCATTGTCTGAGAAGATAAATTATACCTGGTTGAATTCGGACTCCCATTGATTCAGGAGCGCGATGATTTTGTCAAATTCGGGCGGCTCACCGAAAAACATTTGCTGCATCTTTTGGTGGTCCTCTCGCAACGCTTTCAGTCGGTGCTCTGGAGGCACAACTCGCAATGTTCCCTTGGCTGCTTCGCCATACTTCGCCCAGGAGGATTTGAAGAACAGACTTTTGTGCTGGGCCACTCGCGCCAGCAAGTCCAGTTTTATGGTTGCTGATTTTGCCACGCCCTTATGAATCAACTCGTAGAAGTCGCCGTAGTGCCGCGAAAAGCGCTCCGGCATCGCCTTGTCCGCCGGGCGATGAAACTCGGCGTGTAGAATTGTCGCTTTCTCCCAAAAGGTTCGTTCCACCGACAAAACTTTCAGCGCGCAATTCGGCTCGCGAAATCCTGTTGGAAACTTTTCCGCCACATACGGCGTGATTGTCTTCGTTTCGCTCGGCCAATGGTCGGCCCGCGCCCCCATTTCGATTTTTACCGCTCGCCGGATATAGGCGGCCATGTCCGGCGCAAAACTCGTTGGATAATCGAACAGCAAAGTCTGCATGTCCGGGTCGTCATCGTCGGAATGCAGCGACCATGTTTCGTCATGGCGAACCTTTGATTTGATGGCGGCTTGTAATGCAGTCAGCAGGTCGCCTCCGATTTTGCGCTGGCACGCGGCTTTGAGCGCTTCAATGCGCCGTTGCTTCTCCTTGTTGCTCGCGCCCGCTTCCGGCTCGTTCGCGCCGCCGAAGCCGAGATAGCTCCGATCAATCGAAACGTCAATGTCCTCGGAAAATCTCTCGATAAGCTGGAATACCTTTGACAGCGACGTGCCGCCTTTGAAAATGAGGTGCTCTCCAATCTCAGGCAGTCGGAACAACTCCTTCAACGTCCAACAGACCCAAAAGTCTTTCTCGACAATTTGCGCCTCCATGTTTTTCGGTCCAGATGTTCCCTCAAAGAAAATCCGCCGTTCCTCGGCGCTCAATTTTACGAAGTCGTCCATAATTCACAACTCCGTCGCCAGGCGTCGCATGATATTGCCAATCCAAGTCGGGGCGTAAGCCAGATCGGCCAGCAATTGCTTCCGGTCGTCTGCGGATAATTTGCGCTCCAGGCGTTTTACCGTGTTGTCATTGACATGCGTCTTGCCGAGATAACGCAATGCCTGAATCACCAAGCCGCTGATTTTTCCGGCGGTCGCCATCGTTCGCGGCGAAGTCTGTTTTAGTACGATGTCCAATTTCCCAAGCCGGATTCGCTTGCTCCGTCCGTCTGTCAAAAAAACGACTTTGGCGGGCACTTGGTCGGACAGCCCCAGCAGGTTGGCGGCATACGCTCCGGTCGGTTGCAGCCGCGCGCCCGCTTTGCCCGCCAGCGCACGGGCGGTCTTGTCCACGCTCGGCGCGGTCGTTCCCACGATGGGATGCTGACGGGGCACATCATACAACCCGCGAGAAACGCGGCGGATCACTCCGGTTGCCGCCATCCGTGATAGCGCCTTGTCCACTGCGGGCCGCGTGCCAAGGTCAACAAAGTCGGTTGGCGCGAAAACCCATCCATCCCCGCGCGTTTTGATGCGTGCGAGCATCGCTTGATCTATTGGATTTGCCACATTCATTTCAAACCTATTGTCAGAAATATGTATGCTCTTTTCGGACAATAGTCAAGCCCGCATCCAATTTCGGCCCCTGGTTGAGCGGAGCGTGACGGGTTGTTTGCGAATGAGCCATTTATGAGCCGTTTATCATCAAGTAATCATCAACCCATTGCCCGCAATCATCAACCTAACCGTCTCGGCCCTGGCAGACTTGCCGCAGTCTGAATAATTCACTCAACGCGGCCCTTTCGATGGGTGGCCCGAAACTGGCCGACTGGCCCCGCCCGCATGGGCTGAAATTTTTTTGACTGACCCGGCAAAGATCGGCCCAAAACAATAAATATAGCACAGGTGGCCTGAAAAAGCTGTTCAGCTACCGTTACAAAATGTTTTGGAAATTGCGCCATATTTGAGCCGTGAAAATGAAAAGCGATTGCTGCGAACACGCCGGATTGGTGGTATGTTTGGCTTGTAGTAAAGGCGTTATGGAAACGCAGAGAAACATTCCATCGCGTCCCGGTTGCAAGTGTTCGCCGTGGTGACAGGAGGCACTATGGACGGCAGAACATTCCGCTACCATGACAATCACGAGTTTTTCCGCTCGCCGACGGCAGTTGAGAGCGGGGGAAGTTCACCTTTGTCCCAAACGCAGACGGTGGCCCGCAAGCGGCCCAAATTCGGCGGACAAGCCCCGACTCCCCTCCCTGGCCCTCGCGACGAACATCACCGCCACTGCACGGCGGGTGAGATCGCGAGCGAGCTTGGCTACTCGGTCAGCTACATTCTGGCGGTCAAAAAGGCCATGTACCCGAATGAGGCAACCCGGCCCCGCCGTCTGGACCCGCTGGAGGTTTCGGAGTGGATTTACGCTCACCCCTCCTTTCGGATGCGGGACGTATATGAGTGTCATCCGAAGGATGATCCCCGGCAGGAGCACCTGCATTTTGAGGGCGTTCAAAAATCCTGACTTGCACACTTCCTCAAATAAATTGAGGATATGTGCATGAAGGAAAATGACCCTTTCGCCGCCCTGATGACGGTCGCGCAACAGCAGCAAGGCTACTTTACCACCAAGCAGGCCATCGGGGCCGGGTACGCGGACAACACCCACCCGTACCACGTCCACGCGGAGAATTGGGAGCGGGTCTGCCGTGGCATCTACTGGATGGCGCATTTTCCGCCGCCAGAGGACGGGGAGATGATGGCCTGGCTGCTCTGGTCGCGGGGACGCGATGAAAAGCCGGTGGGCGCGATGTCGCATCAAACCGCCCTCAGTCTATTCGAGCTGGGGGATTTTAACCCGGCCAAAGTTCACATGAGCGTGCCAAAAACATTCCGCCGTAACAGCCCAACTCCCAAGGCGGTCGTTCTGCACCGGGCGACGCTGGCGCCCGCCGAGGTCACGCGACTGCGCGGCCTGATCGTATGCCGCCCGCTGCGGGCGCTGTGCGACCTGGCCAGCGCCAATCCTGATGCGGCCGCCGATCTCCGCCCCATCGTGGTCGAGGCGCGGCGGCGCGGTCTGATCACCGGGCGCGAACTTTTAGCGATGAAAGAGCTACGCGGCCTTGGTGCCGTCCTCTGAATGATGTGTTTGACTGGATTTGCGCTCGCCCCTCCTTTCGGTTGGCGGATGGGCCGGGGAGTCATCGGACGGCGGCGGCACAGGCGCAGCGGCCACAGGGAATTTGATGGCGTTCAATTCGTCGCGCACGTCGGCCACGACCAGCCGTTGATAGACCCGGTGGATTTCCTCGCTCGCGTGGTTGACCAGCTTCATCATCTTGGACTGCGGCACGCCCTGCTTGGCCCCGCGCGTGACGAAGGTGACGCGGGTGCAATGGAACGTGAGATGCGGCAGATTCAATTCATCGTTCTGCTTGAAAAACCGCCACCACATTTTTGAGGGCTTCTCCCATTTGCTGCCCGTCCCCACAAAGTCAAAGGCGGTCTGGTCGTTCGTCCGTTCGGCTTTCAGCCGGGTAAAGAGGGGCACGAGTTCCTCCCGCATCGGCACGGTGAAGGCCCGCTCCGCGCCGCCCTTGGGCTTTTCCAGCGTGATGGTCTTGGCTTCAAGGTCAACATCCTTCAAGGGGATGTTCGTGTCACCCTGGCGGCAGCCGGTGTAAATGGCGATCTCAAAGGAAGTCCGCATCCATTCCGGCCAGCGGGCCAGCTCCGCCCGAATCTTGGTGATTTCCTCGTCGGTCATGGCGGGTTTTTCGGCGGGCTTGTGCTTCTGGATGCCGGGATGCAAAAGCGGGTTGCCCTCGGCGTAGCCGCGCCGCACGGCCTGGGTCATCAACATGCTCAGGAATTTGATTTCATGGATGGCGGTGTTGTGACTGGCGGCTTTGATGCCGTCCTTGCCGGCCTTCCGCCATTCCAGATATTTCCACGCATGGTCATAGCTGATTTGCCGGGGATACTTGATTTGGTGGGCCGTCAAAAACTTGGCCACCGAGTGCCAGCGCCAGCCGTAGGCTTCAAAGGTCTTGGCCGTCTCCGGGGTGTTGTAGTTGGATTCGAGGAAGCCGGGAACCCATTCCACAAAAGCGGAGTGCTGCCGGTCGCCGTTGGTGGCGGTTTTGCTTTCCTCCCGTTCGTAGCGGTCCACCAGTTTGTCCGCGCTGCGCGTTTCTTTCACGTTGTCGCGCCGCAGGCCGGAGGACACGCAACGGTAGTCGCCTTCGGGCGTTTTGTACTTGATCCACCAGAACGGCGAATGCGCTCTTGGATATTTCGAGGCCATAATTTTCTCTGCTCCTTGTCAATAATTTCGTTTCAGTCACTCTCTTGAGTGTAGCTCAATGTAGCTCACGAAACCTAACAATGCAAGATTTTCCCTCGTAAAGCAGAGGTTTGCAGAGGAATAAAATGGGATACGTCGAAACGAGGGTTCGATTCCCTTCACCCGCTCCATCGTTCTGGCTCTATGTCTTACGTCTAAAATCTTCAAAAAGTAACAACAATCCATTCTTTGTGAGGGGTGTTCGCTGATGTGAAATTTGGGTATATTCTATTTGACAAAAGACCACATTGGTCCGCGACTCTAAGGCCCTCTTGGCATGAAGAAGATGCAGTATTGTCCAGAGCGCAGCAAATTGTTTAAGGAAGCATTCTGACAATACGTCGTTCGATCCCCGCAACCGTCTGGCAGACATCATGGCCACCTTTCGGCGTGATCTCCGATATCCCAAGCGCCAGCCCTTTATCGCCGCCAAGGAACCGGCTGAGGCGGAACAAGTGCTGAAGCTGCTCAAGAAGCAGTGAAGTCAACGCATCAAACCAATGAAAGTCTCTGCCGAGCGAGTGCGGGAATTCATACTCTCAGGATTGTTTCAGGATTGTTCACGCTCGACCAAAATCCTGGATCGTGGTTAGTTTTACCGCATCATGTCAGCCAGTTGGAAAACTATTCGCGTGTTCATCAGCAGCACGTTCCGGGACATGCAGGCGGAACGGGATCATCTCGTGCGGTTTGTGTTTCCCAAGCTGCGGCAGGTACTGCTGCAGCGGCGAATCCATCTCGTGGATGTGGACCTGCGTTGGGGCGTGACCTCGGAACAGGACGCACTTTCAGTTTGTCGGGAAGTCGTGGATGAATGTCGGCCCCGGTTTCTCTGCGTGCTCGGGAGTCGGTACGGCTGGGTGCCACCTGATAAAACCCGCTCCATAACGGCCGATGAAGTCTATTACGGGGTGTTGGACCGCAACCTTACGAGTCGTGGCTTCGCCTACTTCTATTTCCGCGATCCGTCCGCCACTGAGGCGATGGTTGAGGTTACGCTGGGTGAGTTCCGCGAGCCGACTGGCAGTTACGGCGCTGTCGCTTTAGCCGATCTCAAGACCGTCATCATCGAGGCCGGTCTCCAGCAGTTCATCTACAGGGCGCAGTGGGATAACCAATCCCGGCGGCTTATCGGGCTGAAGGAGTTTGGCGACCGGGTTTACGCAGATCTCAAGCAGAGCATTGACCAGGAGTTCGGCGCTGCGACAGGGGAGAAACCGGACGAGTTTACCGAGGAGAACGCGGCGATGGAGGCGTTCATCGAGGAACGCGTCCAACGCTTCGTGCTGGGCAGCCGCCAGCCGATTTGGAATGAACTCCGGCACCACGCCGAAAGCACGGGCGGGAATGGTTATCTGTGCCTCACGGGCGCAGCAGGCAGCGGGAAATCGGCGTTGCTGGGCAAGTTCTGCCAGGATTACCGGGAAGCCCACCCGCAGGATTTGGTGATTGCGCATTTCGTGGGGGCCAGTCCCGGTTCGACCGATGTCCGGCGGACGTTGCGGCGATTGTGTCACGAATTAGTGATCGGCGCCGCGCTGACGGCGGAGATACCGGAAGACCCGGAGAAACTGCGGGTGGCCTTCGCTGAAATCCTCCAACAGGCATCCGCCAAGAAACGCGTTGTGATTCTCCTCGATGCCATCAACCAATTCGATTCCAGCACCCAGCTTTCCGGCTGGTCGTGGTTGCCCGAAGAACTGCCGGCCACTGCGCGCATCATCCTCTCCACCTTGAGTGGCCCAGCGTTGGACAGTTTGCGGCAGCGGCGTCAACCACCCCGTTTGGTGGAACTCCACCTTCTCGACGGACACGATCGCGAAGCCATCATAAAGGAATTTCTCCACCGCTACAGAAAGTGCATGACGGACGACCAACGCGCGGCGCTGATGGCCAAAGCCGACGCCGGCACACCATTGTACCTGCTAGTCGCGTTGGAGGAACTCCGCACCTTGGGCACTTACGAGGAGATCACCGACCGCATCGAGCAACTGCCACCAGACACCCGGGCGTTGTTCATTTGGATCCTGAAGCGACTGGAGGACGATGATGATTTCCGTGACGCATCCGGCCGGAAGATCGGCCGGGAACTGGTGTCCCGGTTTGTCTCCTTGCTGGGCGCGAGCCGGCATGGCTTGAGCCAGCAGGAAATCGTAGAACTTCTGTTGCCCAACGACCCGCAGGGCAATGTGGCCGCCCTCGCGCAACTACTCCGTAGCTACCTGATGCAGCGCGGCGAACTGCTCGACTTCTACCATGGCCAATTCCGAGAGGCTGTCGAACAAGCGTACCTAGCGGGCGATGACAATAAACAAAAAGCGCACGACCAACTGGCCACCTACTTCCGCCACCAGGCCGATCCGGAAAAAAACCAGAGCTGGAAAGGCGACAGCCCGCGTCCATTTCTCGAAGTGACGTTTCATCTGGTCGAGGCTCAACGCACAGACGATTATTGCCAAACCCTCTGCGATCTGCGCTTCGTCGAAGCGCGGTGTCGGGTGGTTCAGGTCTTCGAGTTGATCGCTGACTACCGGATTGCGCAGGAGAACCTGCAGGAAGTGCGGGAGGACACGGCGCAAGATCACCATCAACAGGAGCGAGCCGCTCGCTGGCCCCAAGAACGCCTATCAGAGTCTGCGGGAATAGTCGCAAAACAACGGCAGGCCATCGCACAGTTCTCTCGGTTTGTCCGGTGTCGGAGCCACTTGCTTGCACGACGGCCGGACCTTACGGTAACTGAAGCGTTCAATTTCTCCGCCGTTGGACCTGTGCCTGACGGCGCTGAAACCCTCCTCAATACACCACGCTATGCTCGACACGTATGGCTGCGACGAATCAATCGCTCAATAGAGCCTATTGACCGCTGCCTTCTCACGCTCACAGGGCATCGCAACTGGGTTTGCGCCGTGGCAATCACGCCGGACAGCCGGTTTGTAATAACAGCGAGTGACGACAGCACTGTTAAGCAATGGGACATCGCTACGGGCCGATGCGTGCAAACGCTGGAGGCTGAAGGCGGAGTTCATTCCTTTGCCCTGTTGCCGGAGGGCGAAAAGGTTGTCATCGGAACCGTCGACAAAGTGGAAATCAGAGACTTGAAAACCGGAGTCAACCGTCAGTCATTCAAGAATGACTTGGCGGCGTGTGAGTCCATTGCTGTGACCAATGATGGCGCCCTGGCAGTAACAGGCTGGGATGATGGGAGTGTTTTATTATGGAACTTGAGGGCCGAGGACGAGTCCCTTTACGGGTGGGATCGTCATGCGGGTAGAATCTGTGCGGCCGCAGTCACGACGGATGGTCAAAAAGCGGTGACTGGAAGTTGGGACAAGACTGCGAAGGTGTGGGACTTAAAGACGGGTGAGTGTCTCCAAACTTTGCTTGGGCACAACGCAGAAATTGGAGCGGTGGCAATTACGCCGGACGGACTTCGAGTCATCACTGGAAGTTGGGATGACACCGTTAAGGTGTGGAACATAGCAACAGGGACCTGCCTTTGCACCTTGCGCGGGCACACAAATCATGTCTGTTCGGTAGTTGTAACATCGGACGGACAATTTGTTGTGACCGGAAGCGCTGACCAAACGGTGAAAATATGGGATTTGGCGACCGAGAGGTGTAGAATGACTCTGCGCGGGCACACCGAAACTGTCGGCGCTTTGGCCGTGATGCCTGATGGGAGTCATTTGATAACGGGGAGCCATGACCATACTGCCAAACTGTGGAGCGTTGCAGCAAACGTCGATGGCTCCATAACAGAGGCAAACAGTGGCCGGATCACCGCGATGGCTTTAATACCAACCCTGTTTCAGATCGCAACAGGCAGCAGCGACAGAACCATTCGGGTGTGGGGCCTGGACAGCGGTATCTGTCTCCACACTCTGGCAGGGCATGCGGATGAGGTCGAAGGCATTTCGGCAACACCTGATGGCCGGCATTTGGTTTCCGCTGGCCGCGACAAGTGCATCAAAATCTGGGACGTTCGTTCTAATAGTTGCCTGGAAACGCTGAAAGGCGACGTAGAGCGGGTTCACGCGATAGCGATTACTCCTAATGGAGAACTTGCTGTGCTTGGCAGTTATCAGCACAAGACTGTGTGGCTGCTTGGGCTTCATTGGGGGAATGCCATCCGCCCTCTTCATGGTCACGGCGGACCAGTCTATGCCGTCGCTGTGACGCCCGACGGCCGAATCGCACTGACGGGAGGCGAAGACCAAACAGTCATCTTGTGGGATCTTGAAACGATGCAATTCCGACAGGCGATGATTGGTCATATGGGTTCGGTATGGGCGGTGATCGTGACACCTGACGGTCGTAATGCAGTGACCGGAAGCTGGGACAAAACAATCAAGATGTGGGATTTGGACAACGGCGGCTGTATACGCACGTTCAAAGGACACACCGGTTGGGTTGAATCCCTCGCCGTAACGCCCGACGGCCGTTACGTGGTTTCTGGAAGCACCGATGAGACAGTTCGCGTGTGGAATCTGAAAACGGGCGATTGTGTCTGGAAGTTTGAGGGTCATCAGGGGAGAGTTTGGCGCGTCACGGTAACGCCAGACGCACGATACGCTTTGACCGGAGGTTATCATGACTCAGCTCTTAAGATTTGGGACTTGGAGACGGGAAAAGAGGTCGGGTGCTATTTCGTTGAAGGCCAAGCCCTCACGCTTGTTTGTGGCCTTCACGATGCGCGCATTGCTGTTGGTGACGGTTACGGCAGTGTTCATGTTCTCAAACTCGAAGGTGTAGTATCACGACCTTCGGTAGTCACAGCATGGGAGTGGCCTCTCGGTCGCGGTTTGTCGTTCGGCTGCCCTTACTGCGGGACTTGGTCAGAGGTTGTGAAGTCCGATCCATCTATGGAGTCGATATGCCCCAATTGCAGTAGAGCCATTATGTTGAATTCATTCACCATCGAAGCCGACTGGCGACCAATTGCGAAGGCGTGGACAGATGATTAGCTCAGGGAGGAGGTGGAGCCAGGCGACATCACGGGCAAAATCCTTTGCGACTACAACCACCTCGTCCTCCTCCGGCTGGGGGAAGGGTAGCCGTGAGCACGACGCTTAGACATCGCCTCATTCTCTCACGGAACCTCGCTCCCACATTCGATAACAGCGCCGTCATCTGGATGTTGATGCCCGCCCGGCGGTGATTCCTCCCGCGCGTTGCGCGGAAGTTCCCGCGTTGGCAGATCCGCGAGCCGGCTACATTCCACGACCTGAGCAGCGCGACATTGCCCGAAGAATTCCGCCTGCTTGTCCATCAGTAAGTCGATACGCCCGGGTCGCTCCTCCAGCGGCGTTTCTCGAAGGTGCGCAGATTGGGGTGGGTGGACACGCTCAGGAAGTAGCGGTCCAGCAGCGGGATTTCCGTGTCCTCCCGGGCGCCGGTGAAGGCGCGATGGGGAGGTGAGGGCAAAGCGCCTTCGTGTTGGCGTGGCCAGTGAGAGGCAAAAGACCAAGTCAAAGCTGGCCATGACGAGGTGTTTTGGTATGATCTTGAAATGTCTTCGCGAGGATCATTCGGCGTGGGCTGTCGCAGAATTCTCTTCGCTGCGACTGGTCGAGATTTGGGATTCATCGGTGCGAAAGGGGTGGCGACCGACGAGCCGTGAGCGCCGAACCGAAATGCAGCAAATGCAGTCAGCCTCTTACCCAGGTCGGCAGACACTGGATTTGCCAGGAACATGGTCAAGTTTCGATGGAAAAGCCCTTCGCCCCGCTCCGCATCTTCTTGAGCTACGGGCACGACGAGAACGAGGAATTGGTCCGTCGGATCAAAGCCGACTTGGAAAAGCGCGGCCATGATGTCTGGTTCGACAAGAATGAAATCAAGTTCGGCGACGAATGGCGGCGCGCCATCACCGACGGCATTTTGCAGAGCAACCGCGTGTTGTCCTTCCTCTCGAAGTATTCCACGCGCGATCCTGGCGTCTGCCTCGACGAGATCGCCATCGCCATTGGCGCGAAGGGCGGCAACATCCAGACCATTCTCGTCGAGAGCGAACGCGAGGTGAACCCGCCGCCCAGTATCAGCCACATCCAATGGCTCGACATGCATGACTGGAAAGAACGACGCGAAGCAGGCGAGGCAGCCTGGGAGCAATGGTATCAGGCCAAACTCGCTGAAATCATCGCTGTCGTGGAGAGCGACGAGAGCCGGCACTTTGCTGGCGAAATCAAAACGCTCGAAGAATTGCTCAAGCCGACCTCGTCCGATTTCGCGGCCGATCCGCGCATCCGAAAATTGCTGGAGAAAAAGCTGGTGGGGCGAATGTGGCTGTTTGAGGCGGTTGAAAACTGGCGGAACACCGCTTCTCGGGCCTTGCGGCTCTTCTGGATCATGGGTGCTCCAGGCATTGGCAAGAGCGCCTTCGCCGCCCATCTCGCGCATGAATATGGCCGCGGCACCGTCATCGCCGTCCAGTTCTGCGACTGGAAAAAACCGGATCACCGCGATGCCTGCCGCATCATTCGCACGCTGGCCTTCCAGATTGCCACCCGGCTTCCCGACTATCGCAAGCTGCTGCTGACGCTGCCGATCATGACCGAATTGGACCGGAAGAATTCCGCTGAACTGTTCGACGGTCTGCTCACCAACCCCTTGAAGCTGTCCATTACCAGCGGACGCGAGCGGTATCTGATCGTTATTGACGCGCTCGATGAAGCTGGCGGGGACGGACGCAACGAACTGGTTGAAGTCCTTGCCCGATATACCGAGCAGCTTCCCGACTGGATTGGCCTGGTCGTCACCAGCCGGCCGGAGTTTGACGTTACCACTCCATTCCAGTCGCTGAAGCCATTCCCCTTCGAGACCAAATCCGAAGCCAACAGCTCTGACATCCGCGCCTACCTGCTGCGCGAGTTGGAGGCGCAACTCCAGAACCGACCAGACACCGACCGCCTCGTGAAGCAACTCCTAAAAAAAAGCGAAGGAGTGTTCCTCTACATAGAACGCTTCTGCGAAGATATCCGGCAAGGCCATCTGTCACTTGATCGCCCGGAGCAATTCCCACAGGGTCTTGGTGGCAGCTTCTGCCAGTATTTCCAACGACAGTTCCCCGACCTTGAAAAGTTCCGCAGGAACGCCAGACCCGCGCTGCGCGCAATCCTCGCAGCCCGCGAACCTTTGCACATGGAAATTCTCCAACAACTCTTCCATTGGGAAGACGATGAACTTTCCGATTTCACCCGCCCGCTTGCTTCGCTCTTTCCAAGCACGACTTTGGGCTGCCGCGAAGCCATCAAGCCCTACCACATGTCGCTTGCTGATTGGTTAGGGTGTGAAAAAACGGCTGGGCCTTACTTCGTGAGCGTGATCGGAGGCCACAAACTATTGGGTGATCTGTTTTGGAGCGAATATCGGAAGGGCCTCCCCTCGTCCTGGTCTCGCTACATGCTGCGGAGTCTGCGAACACATCTGACGGCGCTGAATCGAGCTGATGATCTTAAATTACTGGTAGCGGACGCAAAATTTGCTGTTGCGGAAAACCTTGCCTCTGTGCCATGGAGTATTCAGTTTGGAAAAATAACAACCGCCTGCCCCCCTGCGCTTCCCCTTAGTGGTCCCAATCCATTCTTACGATGACGCAGCGTGACATTGAGAAGGTTCGTTCAATTCTAGATGGACGCGGACAGCGCCGTAACAGTCTCGTTCTGAGGTCGCCGTGCGTCTTCCCAAACTCTCCATCAAGGAGATGGTTAGATGACTGCCAACAGCAAGACCGTTCGCGTCTTTACCATCAGCACCTTCCGCGACAAGCAAGCGAAGCGGGATTATCTGGCCAAGGTCGTATTCCGGAATTGAGCGTGCGGGTTGACCAGCCGGGGTTAGAGTTCTTCGACTTGGATCCGCGCGGGAGCGTCCCTGCCAAGGACGCCAACGGTGATACCTCAAACCTCTGGAAATATCGCCGACAGTGGATTGATCGCGTCGCGTCGTTCTTTGTCAGCATCTTCGACCAACACTCCGGCCAACGGGCTGAGCAAAAGGAGTTGCTTGGCTCTCGCCGTTCGTTAAACGGCGCCTACGGCTTTCGAACATGAGTGGCATCAATGAACAGATTCGCCGGCGGCCCGTTATTCGGGTCTTCATCAGTTCGACGTTTAGCGACCTGAAGCATGAGCGCAACGCACTGCAGGAGCAGGTTTTTCCGAAGCTGGAGCAGCTTTGCGCACGGAACGACTTCCAGTTTCAGGCCATTGACCTCCGCTGGGGCGTGTCGAGCGAAGCGGGTCTCGATCACCGCACGATGCGGATTTGTTTTGACGAGCTGCGGCGCGCGCAAGAGATCTCACCTCGGCCCAATTTCCTGATCCTGCTGGGCAACCGCTATGGCTGGCGGCCCCTGCCGGAAGAGATTTCCCTTGCTGAATTCCAAGCGCTGGAGCGCGCCGCCGCGCAGGTGGCGACCACCACGGACCAACCGGCCGCCGCAGTTTTGCAGGCATGGTATCGCCGGGACGAAAATGCGATTCCACCCGTCTATCTCCTGCAATCCCGCCGGCAGCAGCTCCCTGACGCGAAGGATTACACGCAGGATGCGCCTTGGAACGAGGTCCAAGCCATCCTGTGGGAGATTATCAATCGCGCCCATCCGCCGGAGCAATTGCGGGGGCGTTTCGACGCGGCGGCACTGGCGGAGGGTTCGCCACCAGCCATCGTCCGCTTTCAGGCTTCCGCCACCGAGCAGGAAATCTGGCATGGCGCGCTGCGGGTTCCAGATGCCCAGGAACATGTGCTGGCGTTCTTTCGGCAAATCGAGAACGTCGCTGAATTTTCGGACCCGGCACAGATCAAGAATTTCGTTGACCTGGAACCGTCTGGCACAATTGATGTTACACTCGGGGCGGAGCAGGAGCGGCTGAAGGAGGCGCTACGAAAGCGACTGGGTAGCGCGAATGTGTTTGAATCCCTTTCCGCCCGGCTCGTTCCCGTGCGCGACGCTCTGGGCCAGCCCACCGTAGATGTCACGAGGGACCACTTGGCGCAACTTTGCACCGATGTGGAAAAGCGGCTGACGGAGATCATCCAAGGGCAGATAGGTGAGTATTGGAACAAAACCGCGCAAGCCTCGGCGGCGCGCGGCGCGCGGGAACTGAAGATCGAACAGGATGAATACGAGCGTTTCGGCCGTGAGCGAGGCGGCGCGGATTCGTTTGTCGGACGTAAAGCTGAATTGCAAGCGATCCACGACTATTTGCAGAGCGATTCACTTTGGCCGCTTGTGGTTCATGGTGCCTCCGGCTGCGGTAAGACGGCCCTGCTGGCGCGAGCGGCGGAACAGCAGAAGATAGAGGTCAGAGGTCAAAGGCCTGAAGTCATCGTCCGCTACATCGGCGTGACACCGCGCTCGTCCGACATCCGCTCGCTGCTCGGCAGTCTCTGCCAGGAACTGCGGCTGCGGCATCCACGCGAAGGCGAACTTCCCACGGACATCAAGGGGTTGGGAGAAGAATTGCAAGAACATTTTCGGTCTGCCATGCCGGAGCAACCGCTGATTCTATTTCTGGACGCCCTCGATCAGCTTTCCGACACGGACAATGGCCCGTTGCTGAACTGGATTCCGACTGGCCAGTTGTCGTCTAATGTAAAACTGGTCGTATCCTGTCTATCCGACCGGGCCAAGGATGATCCGGCTGGTCAGCCCTTCGCCGAACTCACGCGTCGCCAACTCCCGGCGGAGAATATCATCAATCTGGACGCGCTCTCGGAGGATGAAGCCAGGGCGCTGCTGTTTGATCGCTGGCTGCCCCAAGCGGGACGCACGACCAGCCGGGATCAGCGGGAACGCATCGGGCAACGCCTGAAATCCGAGGGATGCCGGCAGCCGATTTATCTCAAGCTGTTGTTCGAGGAGGCCCGGCTGTGGCGTTCCTTCGATGCAGCACCCGAATCGGGCGAGAGCGTGCCCGCAATTCTCGGTCAGCTTTTCAAACGACTTAGCCAGCCGGCGAACCACGGTCCGCTGCTGGTGGAACGCGTGCTGGGCTATCTCGCCGCGTCCCGTCATGGGCTGGCGGAAAACGAAATCCTCGAAGTCCTATTTGCCGACGCCGACTACAAGGCGGCGCTCGATCAGGCCACCGAGCAGACCCGCCATGAACTGCCCGCCAGAGCGACGCGCATTCCTATCGCGATCTGGTCGCGGCTACGCTTTGACCTTGCCCCTTACCTCACAGAGCGCGCCGCTCCCGGTGCCAACGTGCTGACGTTCTACCACCGTCAGGTGGCCGAATGGGTGCAGGAACATTTTGTGAAAACGTCCGAGCACAGTTGGCAACCGCACCGTCGGCTGGCGGATTACTTTACTGCCTGCGCCAAAGGAACCGCGGAGGAGTGGGAAACGGACAGTGTTCGCGGTTTTGCCGAGTGCGTCTATCAACTCATCAAGGCAGGGCAATACGAACAGGCCGCAGGACTTTTGAGCCACTTCCCCTTCCTGCTACATAAGCTCCGCGTTGGACTTCTGGAAGGCGTGTTCGAGGATTACGATATGGTTCGCCATGAAGCTCCGACGGAAGTGGCTAGACGGCTGGACATCTGGGCCGACTTCTTCCGCGAAAAGATGCACATCCTTCGGCGCGGGAATGACGAATGGCCGACCCACAAAATTCTACTGCAACTCGCAATCGAGCACGCCGACGACAGCCCGCTCACGATTGCGGCTGAAAAATGGCTCAAGGAAAATCAATGCGATTGGCTCTGGCTTCGACGCGTTCCACGCTTTCCACACGCAGAGAAAAATCCTTGCCTCGCCGTCCTTGAAGGACATTCCAGTTTAATCTGGGGTGCATGCGCTTTGGCCGACGGCAGAATCCTTTCTTGGTCTGGTGACAAAACCCTGCGGGTGTGGGACGCGCGACGAGACCAGTGCCTCAACGTGCTCGAAGGACACTCCAATAATGTCATGGGTGCGTTGGCGCTGGCCGATGGCAAAATCGTTTCTTGGTCAGGGGACAACACTCTGCGGCTGTGGGACACGCAACGCGGCCACTGCCTTGCCGTGCTCGAAGGACATTCCGAGTATGTCGGTGGGGCGTTGGCGCTGGCCAATGCCAGAATTCTTTCCTGGTCCGGAGACAAAACCCTGCGGTTGTGGGATGCTCAACACGGCCACTGCCTTGCCGTGCTTGAAGGACATTCCCATTATGTCAAAGGGGCCTTGGCGCTGTCTGATGGCAAAATCCTGTCCTGGGCGGATGACAATCTAGTTCTGTGGGACGCGCAAAGCGGCCATTGCCTCGCCGTGCTCGAAGGACATTCCCATTGGGTCTTGGGTGCGTTGGCGCTGGCCGATGGCAAAATCCTTTCTTGGGCGGGTGACAAAACCCTCCGATTCTGGGACATGCAACTAGGGGAATGCCTCGCCGTGCTCGAAGGACACACCGTTGCTGTCGAAGGTGCGTTGCCGCTAGCTGATGGCAGAATCCTTTCCTGGTCAGGTGACCACACACTGCGGCTGTGGAATGCGCAAAGCAGTCAATGCGTTGCCGTGCTCGAAGGACATTCCTATCTTGTCAGGGGGGCGTTGGCGCTGGCCGATGGCAGAATCCTTTCCTGGGCGAAGGATATCCTTTGGGGTGACAAAACTCTGCGCTTGTGGGACGCCCAACGCGGCCAATGCCTCGCGGTGCTCGAAGGACACTCCCATGCTGTCAATGGGGCGTTGACGCTGGCCGATGGCAGAATTCTCTCCTGGTCGCAGGACAAAACTCTACGATTATGGGACGCGCAAAGCGGTCAGTGCCTCACCGTGTTCGAAGGACATGCCCGTGCGGTTTCCAGCGCGTTGGCTCTTGCCGATGGCAGAATCCTTTCATGGTCGGGTGACAACACCCTGCGGCTGTGGGAAGCGCAACGTGGCCAATGCCTCGCCAAGCCCGAAGGACACGCAGGTCGGGTCAGCGGCGCGTTGGCGCTGGCTGATGGCAGGATCCTTTCTTGGGCGGCGGACATCTTTTCCAAGGAAAAAAACCTACGGTTGTGGGACACGCAAAGCGGCCAATCTCTTGCCGTGCTCGTTGGACATTCCCATTGGGTCTTGGGTGCATTGACGCTCAGCGATGGCAGAATCCTTTCCTTCTCCGCGGACAAAACCCTGCGCCTGTGGGACGCGCAACATGGCCAATGCCTCGCCGTCCTGGAAGGACATTCCGATTGGATTAGGGTTGTCTTCGCGCTGGCCGATGGCAAAATCCTCTCCTCGTCCTCGGACAAGACCCTGCGGTTGTGGGACGCGCAAAGCTACCAATGTCTCGCCATCCTCGAAGGACATTCCAATTGGGTCGATGCGTTGGCGCTAGCCGATGACAGAATCCTTTCTTGGTCGGGGGACAAAACTCTGCGGCTGTGGGACGCGCAACGCGGCCAATGCCTCGCCGTGCTTGAAGGACATTCCGATGAGGTCTGGGGCGCGCTTGCTCTGTCCGACGGCAGAATCCTTTCTTGGTCGAAGGACAAAACCCTGAGGTTGTGGGATGGGCAACGCGGCCAATGCCTCGCCATGTTCGAAGGACATTCCGATCGGGTCTGTGGCGCGATGGCTCTAGCCGACGGCAAAATTCTTTCCTGGGCGGGAGACCAAACCCTGCGGCTGTGGGACGGGCAACTCGGCCAATGCATTGCCGTGCTCGAAGGACATTCCGGTTGGGTCAGGGGTGCGTTGGTGCTGGCCGATGGCAAAATACTTTCATGGTCGGATGACAACCTAACACTGTGGGACGCGCAACGCGGCAAGCTCTTGGAAATGGTTTCGGAAAGCCATGTCAGCCGGACACATCCTGAATGGCTTCATGCACGCGAAAGATCGCGAAATTCGAGCGGCGTTTGCAGTGGCTACTTCGCAGATTCACATGGCCGTTCAATATCCCTGCGTCACAAAAGCATTGGCAAATTCCCCACCGTCGTCTGGAACACGGATTCCAATGTTAGCTCCCGTGTCCTTTCGCCCGATGGCACAGTTGTCCTCACGGAGGACTCCGGCCAAGTCTGTTTTTTAAAACTGCACCACGGGAATCTCCGCGTTTCGCTTGCCGAGGTAGAAAAAATCCTTTTCTCGCAAAAAAAGACGGCAAAATGAAAATTGCAGAAGGAAGAACTAAAGCGGTTTGCAGCTTCCCACAATTCCAGTAACGATTAGCTCATGTCCGCCAACTGGAAAACCGTTCGCGTTTTTATCAGCAGCACGTTCCGCGACATGCAGGCGGAACGGGATCATCTCGTGCGGTTTGTGTTTCCCAAGCTGCGTCAGGAACTGCTGCAACGGCGAATCCATCTCGTAGATTTTGACCTGCGCTGGGGCCTGACCTCGGAACAGGATGCGCTGTCGGTTTGTCGCGAAGTTGTCGATGAATGTCGGCCCCGGTTTCTCTGCATGCTGGGTGGACGGTATGGCTGGGTGCCGCCCGGCAAGACCCGGTCTATCACTGCCGATGAGGTCCATTACGGGGTGCTGGACCGCGACCTCAAGAGTCGCGGCTTCGCCTTCTTCTATTTCCGCGATCCGACGGCCACCCACGCTATGGTCGAGGCTGCACCGGGGGAGTTTCGTGAGCCGGCAGGCAGCCACGGCGCTGACGCCTTGGCCGAACTCAAGACCGCCATCGTCGAGGCCGGCCTCCAGCCGTTCATCTACCGGGCGCAGTGGGATGACCAATCCCGGCGGCTGATCGGGCTGAAGGAGTTTGGCGACCAGGTTTATGCGGATTTCCAGCAGAGCATTGATCAGGAGTTCGGCCCAGCGACTGGGGAGAAACCGGGCGAGTTCACTGACGAGAACGCGGCGATGGAGGCGTTCATCGAGGAACGTGTCCAACGCTTCGTGCTGGGCAGCCGCCAGCCGGTCTGGAATGAACTCCGGCAACACGCCGAATGCACGGGTGGGAATGGTTATCTGTGCCTGACGGGCGAGGCGGGCAGCGGGAAATCGGCCCTCTTGGGCAAGTTCTGCCAGGATTACCGGGACGCCCACCCGCAGGACCTGGTGATACCGCATTTCGTGGGGGTCAGTCCCGGTTCGACCGATGTGCGGCGAACCTTGCGGCGGTTGTGCCACGAATTGGTGACCGGCGCCGAGTTGACGGCGGAGATACCGGAAGACCCGGAGAAACTCCGAGTAGCGTTCCCTGAAATCCTCCAACAGGCAGCCGCCCAGAAACGCGTCCTGATTCTCCTCGACGCCATCAACCAATTCGATCCAAATACCCAGCTTGGCGGTTGGTCGTGGTTGCCCGAGGAACTGCCGGCAAACGCACGGATCATTCTCTCGACCTTGAGCGGCCCGGCGCTGGAGAGTCTGCGGCAGCGGAGTCAATCACCCCGGCCTGTGGAACTGCAGCCCCTCGACGCACCAGACCGCGAAGCCATCATCCGGGAATTCCTCCACCGCTACCGGAAATCCCTGACCGACGACCAGCGCGCGGCGCTGCTGGCCAAGGCCGACGCCGGCACCCCGTTGTACCTGCTGGTCGCGTTGGAGGAACTCCGCACACTCGGCACTTACGAGGAGATCACTCACCGCATCTCTCAACTGCCGCCTGACACCCGGGCGTTGTTCATCTGGATTCTGAAGCGGTTGGAGGACGATGATGGCTTCCGTGACGCCTCCGGCCGGAAGATCGGCCGGGAGCTTGTGTACCGGTTCGTCTCCCTGCTGGGCGCAAGCCGGCATGGCCTGAGCCAGCAGGAGCTCGTGGAACTGCTGGCTCCCAGCGACCCGCAAGGCAACGTCGCCGCGCTCGCGCAACTCCTGCGCCCCTACCTTATGCGCCGAGGCGAACTGCTCGACTTCTACCACGGCCAGTTCAGGGAAGCAGCAAATTTGGCCTGTCTCCCTAACGAAGCCTCCCGCCAGTTGGCACATGGACAACTCGCCAATTTTTTTCGGCAACAACTCGACCCCGACGGCCAGAGAACATGGACGGGGACTTGCTCCCGCAGTCTGAGTGAATTACCGCATCATCTCATTTTCGCTGCGCGTTGGGATGAACTGGAACGGACACTTTGCGACCCCGGGTTCCTGTATGCCAAGTGTGTCCACTGCTCACTGTATGATGTGCTGCGGGACCTGCTTACTTCACAGGAGTTCGTTCCGCAGAATGAGCCGGCATATTCGTCTCTTGGAGGTGTGCTGCCGGTGTTAGACCGGCATTCTCATCTCATCCAGGAAAACCCGCCGCTGATCTTCCAACAGATGTTCAATGAACTGGTGTCGTTTTGGGATGAAGACAGCACATTGGGATCCATCCTGCGGGCCAGGGAACGAGGTTATGCTCAAGCCTGGCTCAAAGAACGGCGCCGACCGGCGCGGCAGAAAACGGCACTCAAACGGATGCTTCCCGGCCACAGGTGGGATGTCATGGCGCTGCAATATTCGCTGGACGGCACCATCCTCGTCAGTGGAGGCGAGAGAGATGAAATCAACATCTGGGACGCCAGGACGGGACAACTCGTGTGCCCAGTGCGGGCGCGGGCACCCGTAGCGCTTCACCCGGAAGGAAAAGTTTTCTTCTGTGCGGGCCTAGATGGCTTCGTGGAACTTAGGGATATCAAGTCTGGAGCACTCACCCGGCGATTCCAGGGCTGCCCCTGTGGTCTGTCCCTCGATTCTTCGCCGGATGGACGTCTCTTCGCGAGCGGCGGGCCGAAGGGAGTTTCTGTATGGGAGTCGCAAACCGGCGCGCTGATTCATAACCTGACCGGTCAGATCGGGGATATCCCCTCCCTGAAATTTTCCCCGGACGGTAGTTTGCTGGCTTGCGTGGGTGGCGGTTACGGCGGTCCCGAGGTTGTGATCTGGGACACTCAAACCGGACAGGAACGATTCCGGCTGCACGGCCACACGGATCTGGTGTTCTCGGTAGTGTTTGCTCCTGACGGAAAGCACGTGGCAAGTGGGAGCAGAGACCTCACCCTGAGGATATGGGATCTGCGAAACGGGGAGACACGCGTGATCATGACCGGCCATAAGGATGCAATATTTTCGGTCGCCTTCGCGTGCGCGGGGGACTTGATTGCCAGTGGAAGCCGGGACGGAAGCGTTGGGCTGTTTGACGCGGCCACTGGGGACATCAAATCCCTTTATCCGAGCCACATGTATGGAGTTCGCACGGTCGCCTTCGCGCCCAGAGGCGATGTGCTGGCGGCCGGAGGAATGTATGCGGATTCCACGATCCGGATCTGGAATGTGCGTGACTTGTTAGAGCCGGGTGGCGTTCCGCTGTCACCTCCGGACACGCTCCCGCCGGTGGCTTCGGCTGCATTTGCACCGGATGGCCAAACGCTCGCGATTGTCAGAACGAATCACTCAGACGTCGAATTGCTGAATATCAACACCGGTTCCGGCACCCGGCTGCCAGGAAAGAAAGACGGGGCTGTGAGATGCTTTGCTCTTTCCCCGGACGGGAGGTGGCTGATTACCGACGGATTTGGCAAAGCGCTGCCGCTTCCGGGTTTCACAGACGGGAGTCCGAGCCCTGAATTTTTGCCGCCCGGGTATGTCGGCGGACCTCTTGTTAGCTTCGCACTCTCGCCGGACGGGAGCACTTTCGCCATCGGGACGGAAAACCCCCGGCATATTGGCGGTCTGTTTCTAGTAAACTCCCGCACCGGTAATATCTTAGCAACCCTGTTCAGAGATGCCAGAGCGGTGACCGCCACCGCATTCTCTCCCGACGGGCGGCTGGTTGCAGCAGGCGTGGGCAACAAGGTCCAAGTGTGGGATGCCGCCAGGCGGACACGCTGCCACATCCTGCACGGTCACATGCACGAAGTCGTCTCACTTTCGTTTTCGCAATCCGGAAGGATACTTGCGAGTGCCAGTGCGGACAGGACCGTCAGGTTTTGGGATGCGAACTCCGGCAAACTGATTTCACTGTTTCCATGCGACAACCGGGTGCTGTCCGTTTGGTGTAACAATGATTCCGCGCGGGTGCATGTGGCCACTGCACCCGATTCGGGCGGAAAGCTTGGCATTTACATGCTGGAGTTTTGCCATGCCGGTCCGTCATAAATCGTTAGGAGCCGATTCATTGAAGGCTACCAACCGGCTGGCGGAGGCCGTGCTGCTGCTGCGGCGGGCGCTGTCCATCGGCGAAAAGAGTTTCGGTCCGGACCATCCCAACGTCGCCCTCCGTCTCAACAACCTCGGGCTCTTGCTCTGTGCCACAAAACGGATGGCGGAGGCCGAGCCGTTGCTGTGGCGGGCGCTGGCCATTCACGAAAGGAGTTTCGGCCCGGATCATCCCACGACGCAGACCATTAGGCAGAGTCACGCCCCATTCGAGCCGAACTGGGCAATCTAGGCAAAGACCGCCCCATTAAACCGTGGTGGAAGCTCTGGTGAATAGTTGGCCCGAACTGCGCCGTTTCTGCCGGGAGCAGCGGGTGGAACTCTGCCATGAATGCCCGCGCCCAAATATCCGCCCTCGACTCGTCTCCCGAATGGCGCGACCAATCCTCGATTTCGCTGGACGCTCCGTGGCCTTGACCCGTCTGGCACCGCCTTCCGACTCGACATGGAGGCCCTGCAATGGCACAGATTTCCTTATAGGTGGGCTGGGATTAGCTTCTCCCGCGTCCTCCCGGCCGCAATGCCTTTAAGCCGCTTTCGCGAGCGGTCTTTCATTTACGGGACTGCCGGGCCGCAATATCATCGTGGCAGTCCCGTATGAGCGCATCTGTAAATCATTCGGAAAATAGAGCCTATCATCACGACAAGTCGTCGCGCCGACAATGGCGGGCGATTGTCTTATTGGCCCTGCTTTCGCTTGTACTAGGCGCCATCGGCTTCGCTCGGGCAAACTATCCAACAGGCGAGCAGATGGGTGCAGTGGATGCCATTTACAATTCCATGCGGCTCTTTCACATGCACTTCGATCATGTTCCACAGCTGCTTCCGTGGGAACTGCAAATCGCGCGGTTTCTTGCGCCGCTGGTGCTCGGGGTCACCTTGTTGAAGGGCTTTGTTTACGCGGCACACAGTCACCGGCCCGCTTTTGTCCTTCGTTCCCAAAGCGGGCATGTGGTAATATGCGGACTGGGACAGGAAGGATTGCATCTCGCCCGCGAATACCGCCGCAAACAACGCTGGGTGGTCATTATCGAAAAGGACGGGCACAACGAATTCTTGTCCATCTGCGATCAAGAGCATATTCATTGCATTATTGGCGACGCAGCAGAACCAGTAGTCTTGAAGGAGGCGCGTGTCGAGCATGCCGGGCAGGTTATCGTGGTGACGCCCGACGACGAGACGAATCTCAGAATTGCGGTGCAGCTTTGTGACCTTGCCCAAAAGTGTGGAGGCAGTGGACCGGAATGTTTTGTCCATCTGGAAAACAGTCAGTTGCGCGACAGCCTCCAGAAGCATTTTGAGCGCGAAAAAGAGAACGGCCGTGTGGTGCGATTCTTCGACGTATATGACAGCGAGGCTAGGCGCGTACTGGTGGAACTACCGTTGGACGGGTCAGGCATCAGCAAGGAAGACAAAGCATCCGTGCAGGTGGTGATTCTCGGTCTGGGACGAATGGGCCGCAGCCTGGCTTTGCGCGCGGCGCGGACGGGGCATTTTGCCAACGGGAAAAAACTGCGCATTTCGGTTCTGGACCGCGATGATGCGCCGCGCCAGCGTTTTCTTTTCAATTATCCCGCGTTGGACAGGACTGCGGACAAGCCCGACGCAATTTGCGACCTGCAATTTCATCAAGGCTTGGTCGAGTCACTGAAAACCCGGAAGCTCATCACGAAGTGGGCGACGGAGCCAGACACGTTGCTGCATATTTTCATTTGCATGGACGACAACATCCGCGCGCTGGAGGTGGCATTTCGATTGCAGGAGGCTCTGGTGGAAAGGCCGGATTGCAATCTCTACGTGCGCGTAAAGAAACGGGAGTCTTTGGCCGACATTTTCGACGAAAACCAATCTGGAAGCGCGGATTCGCCGCTGACCGCTAAACCGCGCATCGCCCCCTTCGGCATGGTGGAGGATTCCTGCAGCGAGGAAGTGTTCACCCACCGCAGCGACGAGCGGATTGCCAAGGCGATTCATCAGCGGTTCGTGGTGAAACGCTCGGCGGGTTCCAGCCGTACACCGGAGAATGATTTCGCATTGCGGGAATGGGAAAAGTTGACCGACGATCTTCGAGCCTCCAATTTCCAGCAGGCTGATCATATTGTCGTCAAAATGCGCGCCATTGGATGCGAAATTGTGGGATCTACCGACTCACGTCCCGCGTTGGAGCAATTCACGCTCAACGAACAGAACATTCTCGCTCCATTTGAGCACACCCCTTGGAACGCTGAGCGCCTTCTGGCCGCCTGGCGTTACGGAACGCCCTCCGACAAAGCCCATCGCATTAACGAAAACATCACGGGCTGGGAATTCTTGGACGATTCCGTCAAGAAATACGGTTACGAAGCAATCGAAGACATCCCGCTAATACTCGCGAAGGCCAGCCCTCCCCTGAAAGTCGTTAGGCGAAAACAAGCGTATGGTTCCGCTGGATCACCAACCATGGCGGTATGAATCGATCTCCCCAATCCAGAATCTTCATCAGCTACAGCCACGGTGGCAATGGACTTGCATGGAAAGACCGTTTGATCGCTCAACTGGCGGTGTTTGAGAAGCATCATCTGCTCGACGTTTGGCACGATGACGAAACGAAACTCGGTGACGACTGGCACGCCCGGATCAACGCGGCGATGGGAAGTGCCCGGCTCGCGGTGCTGATGTTGACCGATGAATTTCTGAAATCCCCGTTCGTCCTCCAGCATGAACTGCCGGAATTGCAACGCCGTCACAAAGAGGAGGGCCTGATCGTCGCGCCGATTTATTGCGAGAAATGCGGTTGGGAAGCAAATTCCTGGCTGGCTTCGCTGCAAATCAAGCCGCGTGAACAAGCCACGCCGTTTCCGCTCGCGTCGAGGCCCCAAGCAGATCGTGACCATGTTCTCCGCCAACTTGCGACTGAAATTGCGGCAGAACTAGGTGGCAGCGCCCTTGCCGAATTTTCCTCACTTGGTGAAAGCAAAACCTACCTCGACAAATTCCCGCTCACCCACAGTTCTGGCTTGCGCGAGGAAAAACTCATCGGCCGTGAACAGGAACTTGCCATGCTCAACCTGGCCTTCGCCCAACCCCACACCGCCATCGTTTCCCTGGTTGCGTGGGGCGGCGTGGGCAAGACCATGCTCGTCCAACACTGGCTCCAGCGCCTCCATTGCGAGGGATGGTTTGGCGTCCGCCGTATTTATGCTTGGAACTTCTACAGCCAAGGCACCAAGGAAGACCGGCAGGCCTCTGAAGACACCTTCCTCGCCCACGCCCTCGAATGGTTCTGCGTCCAATGCGAGCCGACGCTTTCACCGTGGGACAAAGGCCGCCTGCTCGCCGACGCCGTCGCCCGCGAACGCACCCTGCTCATCCTCGACGGCATCGAACCTCTCCAATACCCACCCGGCCCGATGGGCGGCCAACTCCGCGCGCCCGGTGTGCAAAGTCTGTTGAAACAACTCGCCCGCAAGGCCAGCCCGGCAAAATCCGAAAATCAAAACCCGAAATCCGAGACGAATTGTCTTTGTTTGGTAACAACGCGCGAACCGCTCACCGACCTTGCCGATTTCCAACGTCTCGAAGGCTCACCGTGGGGCAGCCTGCTCCGCATGGACCTCGGCAATCTCACCGACGAAGCCGGCGCCGCGCTGCTTCATCATGCCGGCGCCAACCGGGCCGGCGCGGCTGAAATCAAACCCGACGACCAGGAACTCCTCGGCGCCAGCCACGAAGTGGACGGCCACGCCCTCACAATCAACCTGCTGGGCCGCTTCCTCGCCCGCGCGCACGGCGGCGACATCCGCCGCCGTGACTTGGTGAAGTTCGAGGAAGCCGACCGCAGGGAACAAGGCGGCACGACATTCAGAATGCTCGCTGCTTTCGAAAACTGGCTTTCACGAGGAAACCAATTTGAAGTTTGCTCGCTTACGATTCTGAGGCTGCTCGGTATGTTTGCTGAACCACCAGAGCTTGGATGGCTCAATGTTCTACGCAGGAAACCGCCCATACGAGGGTTGACGCATGAACTATTTGACTCGAAGATTAGGCTTTTCGGCCTGCGCCTGTTCAACACAGTATTGCCCGATGAGTCCTTTCTAAATTGCATTTCGTTTCTAGTCGACCTAAATCTAATTTCGTCGGCCTATGCGTACCATGACTTCGGGGACAATACGATAACAATTGACCCTCACCCTTTAATTCGAGAGTATTTCAGCAAGGCTTTAGTCCAGCTCAATCGGCACGGTTACAGAATCCTTCACCGACGCATGTTTCAATATTTTTTTGACCGACGCCACTACGCATCTCCACTTCCGTCATATGAAGAATTACGACCATTATTTATGGCAATTTACCATGGCTGCAATGCAGAAATGTTCGTGCGGGCCGCAGCCTTGTTTATGTTCGAGGTTCTTGGCAAGCCTCGTGCAGAAGGAGGTTGGGCTCCAAATCAAGCTCGGCTAAACATCTTTTCGTCCCAGTTGAGCGTTCTTGCTTGCTTCTTTAAAAAACCTTGGACTCAACTAGCTGATGGAACTTGGCAACTCTTCATTTACAGGGCAAACATTTTAACTCAAGTGTCTTACTCACTTCGTGCCTTAGGGCGAACTTCCGAGGCGGTCGATCCACTCAAGCAGGCATTAGTGTTGATTGTCCAGACAAAGGCATGGCATCAGGAGTGCGGCGCTTGCTCTAACCTCAGTGAACTCCAATTGGCATTGGGCGAGATTTCCAATGCTGTTAAAAGCGCTGTACGTGCGGTTGAGATCGCGGATCAACACCAACAAATACTCGCCTTTGAAAGAGAAGGCTTTAGGGGGCGTCTTGCGGTGGCGTACTTTCAGAAGCTTGACATAGATCGTGCCAAGGCATTGTTCCAGGAAGCTGAAGCGTTACTCAGGCAGCGCCAACCATCCCATCATTTCCTTTACTCATTGCATGGATTTTTTTATAGCGAAGTTCTCATGCATGATGCAGAAGTTGAAGGATGGCGAGTTTGGTTGCTGGGCGAGAAATTGCCCGCATCCTATTGTTCGCTTGATGCGGTTGAGGACCGAGCGGCTAGGGTGCTGTTTGCGACTGTGTTTGAAAGCGGTGCGGGCCAGCGGGATCTAGGTCTACACCACCTAATCCTATGCCGCTCTGCCCTATTAAGGTTGATTTTCAAGCAAAGGCGGGACAAACCAGCAAATGCACTGGACGCACAATATCCAGACAAAGACCGATTGCTCGACGCGATGGGGAAAGCAAAAGGCTATTTGGAGGCTCTACCGAAATCTCGTGTGCGAGCTCTAGATATAGCTCTAGGCAAGGCAGAGTATGGAATAGAGGAAGCACTAGAAGCCTTGCGTGCCTCCGGTGATGTAGAAGAATTGCTTCGAGGACTCTTAACGCGGGCTTGGATATTAGTTGCCAAATGTCATAATGAACGCGCTCGGAACGACTTGGACGAAGCGTGGGACATTGCCGAGCGCGGCCCGATGAGGCTGCATCTGGCCGACATTCATCTCCACCGCGCCCGCCTCTTTTTCCGCGAAAGACCTTACCCGTGGAAATCTCCGGAAGACGACCTTGCCGCCGCCGAGAAACTCATCAACGACTGCGGCTATCACCGCCGCGACGAGGAACTCGCCGACGCTAAACGCGCCATTGTGGGCAACGCGTGAATACGCCCGGCCCGAATCAAATCCCAAGTTCAGAATGAGCGAATCTCTCCCCTTCCGCACTAAACGTTCCGACACCAAGGTCGCAAGCATTGAGGCCACTTACGGAATAAACCTGAATGCGCGAGGCGACATGCTCTTGGGGAACCTGCTGGATGAGCGAGGATTCGACAGTTTGACTCAGTTGCTCGAAGCCTACCGTGGAAAGTTGAGCTATCATCCCCGTAAACGGCGTTTGTTCCTGAGTTTTCACGCGGAAGACAAGCCGCAGGTGCAAGGTTTTCGCTTGATGTCGATGAACCCGAACGTGGACCTCGATTTCTACGACCGCAGCTTGAGCGTGGCCATTGACAGCGAAAACGGTTCCTATATCAAGCAAGTTCTCCGCGACAAAATCCGTCGATCTTCCATTCTGGCATGCCTGATTGGGAACGGAACTGCCTGGAGGAGCTGGGTTGATTGGGAAATCCGAACGGCATATGAAATGGGCAAGGGCGTCTGCGGAATTCGCCTGAAAGGGTCTTACGGACGCAGACCGCCCGAACTCGTGGTGAGAAAAGCCCCAGTCGCATCCTGGGATATGGAGCAGATCATCGCAGTCATCGAATGCGCAGCCGCTCGACGAGGGTGACTGGGCTTACCGGGTGAAGCCCCTCGGATTGGGTGACGCGTGCAAGCCCTCCGGTTCACCCGTCAGCCTGGAATCAAGAATATGCGGGGTTGTTTCACGCTCGACATGTGTGCCCCGTTCCGTTTGAATCCCCATCGATTCAACTGATTTACTATGAGCGTTTTATCGTCCAAAAGTGTTTTAGTGACTGGAGACATCGTCCTCGACTGTCATCTATACGGCGGCGTGAAGACCGCAGCCACTTCATTCAGTGAACCAGGCACAAAATACATCGAACGTCCTGGGGGCGCAGCCCTGACCGCAGATCTGATTGATGCCGCTGCGGACGCAAGAGGACTGGCGTGGGAAGAAATGGAGAAATCATGGAATGCCGAAAACGAAAAGCGGAAAGCAGAGAAAAAACCGCCGCTGCCTCGGCCTGATAATCATCCTGAAAAACGTCCAGAACCTTCATTTTGCACCGGGCTGGCGATTGATAAAACGAATCCCAAAGTAGACCTGCCTACGAATCTTCGGTCATTCGGTGTTTGGACTCCTCACGCGCTTGAGAAGGATTCCAAGGTTTCTGTCTGGCGAATTGCCAGGAATAATCACTTTGGTTACGGGCCGACTCAACCAGAGAAATCGGGTTTTCAGTTCAAGCGAGCGGGCAGCACTTTGGCGGAAGCGCCCGCCCTAACGGTGATTGATGACGGAGGCATTCTGTTTCGGCATAAGGTTTGCCAAACCGTTTGGCCGGATTTTTCCAAAGATGCCGATGGCCACTTCCTTGTGAAAATGAGCGAACCGCTTTGTCGCGGCGATTTGTGGGCCGCACTGACCCCGGTCATGAACCGGCTGACAGTCGTCATCTCCGCCCATGACCTTCGGCATGAGGATGCACAAATCAACACGCGGCTTTCTTGGGAACAGTGTGCCGAGGACACTATCAATTCCCTCAACATCGTTCCCTTCACCCGTGACCTGCTTCGCGCGGCACATATCGTTGTGAACTTTGGCTCTGCCGGTGCCCTTTGGCTAGAAGCCGGTGAAAGCGGAAGCCCACCGACTTACCGCCTGCTATTTCATTCTGAGAATTTGGAAGGCGACTATTCCCTGAAATATGAGGGAACCGCTTATGGATTCCAGACCTGCGTCGTTGCTGGCATCGGCTTTCACCTGATGCAGGATCACATTGCGGCAACGCAACCCAATCCAACGGCGGATCAGAAATCGGCGAAAGACCCTAGCCCATTCGCTGATCGCAAGTCGTTTGCGAAGTCCATGCAATTGGGCATTGCTGCCGGGTTAAACGCCAGGCGCAAGCTGCTGGAATTGGGGCATGGCGCGATCCGCAAACAGGAACCCGCGTTCCCAGTATACGAAGTGGGACGAGTAATCGCCGATGAAGTATCCGGTTACGCTTCGATGATCATTTCGGCGAAAGCAACACAACCTTCAGGATGCCAATGGACCATTCTCGCGCAGGCAGAGTCAGGGGAGGAGTCAACAACCACTCCGCTCATCGGCCTGGCAGAATTGACTGCCCGGTACGGTCCATCCGACGCGTTGTCAGACGTTCCCGCGTTTCACAGGGGGGATCTCTTCACAGTGGATCGCAGCGAAATTGAAAGTTTGCGCACCATAGAAGCTCTCATCAATTCCTACGAACGCGTCAAGGTACAAAAGAAGCCGTTATCCATCGGCGTCTTTGGACCTCCCGGAGCTGGAAAGTCGTTCGCCGTCCGGGTTCTTGCCGAGTCCATCTTGGGTCCAAAAGTTCCGTTTCTCGAATTCAACCTTTCCCAGTTCAAGGGTCCTGAAGAACTAATTGGGGCTTTCCACCGCATTCGCGACGCTGTTTTGAAAGGTGTGACACCAGTAGCCTTTTGGGATGAGTTTGACAGCCAGAAATACAAGTGGCTACAGTACTTGCTGGCCCCCATGCAAGATGGAACTTTTCAACAGGGCGAGATAACTCATCCCATCGGAAAATGCATTTTCATCTTCGCTGGCGGCACCAGTCCTTCCATGGAATCATTTGGGGTCGCCGAACCACGGGAAACTAGTCAAGAAGAGTTGAAACCTCTTCTCCCCGAGAGCCGTGTGCAACGGTTGCAGAAGTTCCAGGAGCAATCTGATCGTTATCTCGATTTCAAATTGTTGAAAGGGCCTGATTTCATTTCCCGTCTCCACGGTTTTTTGAATGTTCTGGGACCCAACTCGCGCACTGGCACGGGTTGCTCCGACATCACCTGGCCAATCCGGCGTGCCTTGATCTTGCGCGGAATCCTCAAACTTAAAGATAAGGTTGAGATCCACATCGACCCCGGGCTTCTGCATGCGCTTCTTGGCGTTTCCAACTATCGCCACGGCTCCCGTTCTTTTGAGAAGATTCTGGAAACACTTCTTAATGGCAGCAAAGGGGGACGGTTAAACCGCTCCTCATTGCCTCCTCAACCACTGCTCACGCGGGAGACCGATGCGCTGCATTTCCACGCTTTGCTTATCCAAGGTGACGCTTTCCGCAACCATCCAAATCTTGAAGACCTGGCCGCAGCCGTGCATACCCGCTTTTTGAGTGGCGCCGACAACTCTCGGATCGAAGCCGAAACGAAGGCCACGCCAAACCTAGCTTGGACAATTGACCCTTCAATCAAGAAATCTTACGACGGACTCTCCGAAGGCGACAAGGCATCCAACAGAGCCGCGGCTCAACGCATTCCTGATCACCTTGCCCTCATTGGTTATGTGATCGTGCCCCAGGAAGCAGGTGATGATCGCGCATGGAAAGCCCCTCTCGCAGCGGCGATTAAGAAACATGTGGATCGTCTGGCCAAAGCCGAACACCTCGGCTGGTGTTCAGAGCGCATTGCTAACGGATGGGCTTATGGCAAGCCGCGGGACAACGAGCGCAAGTTTCACAACTTGCTCGTCCCATGGGCGCAACTCACTCCCACAGATCAGGACAAGGATCGTTCCAGTGCTCTGTCAATTCCGGACTTGCTGGAAATTGCCAAATTCAAGGCCGTGCCTGTTGCGATTCCAAAATAAACAATCACAGATCGAGTACCTTCGCTTGCTGGGCAAGTGCTTAAGCAGCCAATTGAAAGGCAAGGTTTCGAATGGCAACCGATCTCTGCCCAAAATGTTCCGCTGGATGCGTCATTTTCAGCATAAATCTTGGCGTAAACGTCCGCGAGGCTTGGGGCCATGAATTCGCTGGCGAGAAGCCTTCACCCTCATATTGCACAGAAATGTCTCGAAAACCATATTCGGGTCCGCCATAATCCAGAAACGCTAAACTGCTCTATGCAAGCAGACGTATTCATCGCGTATTCGCGCCACGATCTCGCCGTCGCCGAGAGCATCGAGCAAGAGTTCGTTGCGTCGGGACTGCGCAGCTATCGAGACCTGAAGAACATCCCGGGCTCGACGGACTGGGTTGAAGAAATCATTGAAGCTGTGGAAGCTTGCTATGCCGTGCTCATTCTTGCTTCTGAGCACAGCGTGGGTTCAGAACATGTCTATCACGAATTGACAATAGCAGCAGAGGCTAGGAAACCATTCATTCCGGTCATGCTGTCTCCCAATCTGAAGCTCCCGAAAAAGTGGAGTTACCATTTGGCCAGCCATCAACAGATTGTCGTCACCAGCACTTTAGCGGTAGCGTTGCCCGACATCGTTGCCGCGAGTCGGCTTGCGGTGGATCGCACACGGCACCGGGAAGCATACGAGCATTCGCGGGAGATTGAAGATGGAGAGGCGACCAACTTCCGCTCGGAGGTTTCCTTCGCAAGCGAACGATTCGGGCTTTTCTTGGGGGCCTCCAACTCTGGCCAGGCAAGCATCGAGAACGATGCTTACGTGCTTGCCGCCGCGCCTGGAGAATGGTTCGGCTCACGCGCCAGTGATTTGCCAAAATTCACCGACGCCCGTTGGGACGTGCAAATGAAGAGAATCAACGGTCCCGACACGGAGTGGTTCGGAGTCGAATTCGGAGATGCGTATCCTGGAAACTATTTCCAAGTGGTTTATAACGACCAATCGACATTGCGCGTGGCTCGGCATTTGAATGGTCAATGGCAGGATTTGGCGATACACCATCACGTTCCCCAGGCGCATCCAAGTGGCGCTGAGAATGTCATCCGAATCGTTCGTAAACGAGATTGCCTACATGTGTTTTTAAATGGTCTGCACGCTCTATCTGTGCGTGACGGGAACATCCGTATCGGTGGATTCGGCTTCGTTGTCGGCCCGGGCTTGCGTGTGGCGTTCGGCAGGATTCACATTGCCGGCAGTGCTGCAAATAGCCTGTTCAAGAAGGCGCTCGAACATTGGAATCGTTTGGAAATCACGGAAGCGGCATTGATTCTGGAGCAACTCCGTGAATGCGACCCACAACTCAGGCACTCTGACTGCCCTGTTACAGTCTCCCAGCTTCTTCGCGAGCCAAGACCTGACTGCCGCTCAACCGTTCTCCTAGTCGTGGGGAGCTCGGCCCTCGCTCAGTTGTATGATGGTGCCGCGGCAGCTCGGTTGAGAGAAGAGATTAATCGTCATGGTGTGCGTACGAAATACCAATTCTCCTCCGTCGTCACTGATGATGCCTTGATGGTTGAACCGGTTTTTCTTCGATGTCCCACCATTTCCATCGGCGGACCCGAGACGAATAAGTTAACGGCGAAACTGTGTGAACAGCTCTCCACGGACCCCCTCAGCACTACACACGTCAGAATCCAGCACGGTTTGACTACAAAAGATCGGCGAGTCGCGCTTTGGGGTTCTGCGGCGGCAGAAACCTCGGATGCGGTAGACCTTTTCGTAAAGTCTGGACTTCTGGCCAAATATTTGGGGCTGCTTTGGCAAGAAAGAATTTCGATTTGATCGAAACGAAATCACCCGTATGAAGGAACGGGAAGAAATGAGGCGAGAGCGGCCTGTGCTTAACAACTGCCAAGTCCGCGTCTTCATCTCCTCCACCTTCCGCGACATGCATGCGGAGCGGTATCTTCTGGTCACCGTCGTTTTCCCGGAGTTGCGCGAGCGTGTGTCCACCCCGTTGGCAAGCTCAGTACGACTGGGTCTCAATGCGTCAGGAAATCCTGTCCACCACAAAAATGGATCGGCTTCCGGCGCACATGCACAAAAGAAGCCACGGGACCCACTGTCTTGAACCGGCGAGATTGAAGGCTGAGTTGACGCTGGGTCCTTCGGGACACTACTCAATCTGCCAGTGTGCCTCAAGGATTGGCTTGTTCAAAGCGGCCTGTCCCTATAACTATTGGTCATGCCCGATGGGGATAAAACTCACGCACAAGGCCCTTCCGCCAGGGACCGCCGGATTCGCATCTTCCTCAGCTACGGGCACGACAACAACGAGGAACTGGTCCGCCTCATCAAGTCCGACTTGGAGAAACGCGGGCACGATGTCTGGTTCGACAAAAGCGAGATCAAGGTCGGCGACGATTGGCGACGGTCCATCACCGAAGGCATCGTAGGCAGCCAACGTGTCCTGTCCTTTCTCTCGACGTATTCCACCCGCGACCCCGGCGTCTGCCTCGACGAAATAGCCATCGCCATTGGCGCGAAGGGCGGCAACATCCAGACCATCCTCATCGAGAGCGAACGGGAGGTGAAGCCGCCGCCCAGCATCAGCCACATCCAATGGCTCGACATGCACGACTGGAAGGAACGCCGCGCTGCGGGCGAAACAGCGTGGGAGCCTTGGTATCAGGCCAAACTCGCAGAAATCGTCGCCGTTGTGGAGAGCGACGAGAGCCGGCGCTTTGCCGGCGAAATCAAAACGCTCGAAGAACAGTTCAAGCCAACGGTTTCGGATTTCGCGGCCGATTCGCGCATCCAAAAACTGCTCGAGAAAAAGCTGGTCGGGCGGTCGTGGCTGTTTGAGGCGGTTGAGAATTGGCGTACCACCGCCGACCGGACCTCGCGTCTGTTCTGGATCATGGGTGCTCCGGGCATTGGCAAGAGCGCCTTCGCCGCCCATCTCGCGCATGAATATGGCCGGGGCACCGTCATCGCCGTCCAGTTCTGCGACTGGAAAAAACCGGATCACCGCGATGCCTGCCGCATCATTCGCACGCTGGCCTTCCAGATTGCCACCCGGCTTCCCGACTATCGCAAGCTGCTGCTGA
>Ga0224555_1000362_pt1 | contig 69069 bp, 54 predicted proteins | sample 714S23034metaG_FD_180687 | JGI IMG/M metagenome (GOLD analysis project Ga0224555, IMG submission 180687) | Peat soil microbial communities from Stordalen Mire, Sweden - 717 S2 30-34 | ecosystem: Environmental > Terrestrial > Soil > Wetlands > Peat | place: Sweden: Norrbotten County, Stordalen... | reverse complement strand
GTGCCGTACCGCGGCACTGGGCGGTCATCTGGATAAGTGCACTCGCTGCGGCCATCGGGCCGTCTCCTACAACTCATGCCGATCACGACACTGCCCGAAGTGCCAGGGCAACGCGCGCGCAAAATGGCTGGCCGCGCGTTCGGCCGAACTGTTGCCCGTTCCGTACTTCCACGTCGTCTTCACTTTGCCGCACGAACTCTCCGCTCTAATCCTCCAGAACAAGCGGCACCTCTACGATCTGCTCTTCCGTACCAGCGCCGCGGCGATGATCGAATTGGCTGGCGAGCCGAAGCACCTGGGAGCCGATATCGGATTTCTCGGCGTGCTCCACACGTGGGGACAGAACCTTGAGCATCATCCCCACGTTCACTACATCGTTCCCGCCGGAGGCCTGGCTCTCGACGGTTCCAGATGGATAGACTCCTCGCGCCGATTCTTCCTGCCCGTCAAGCGACTCAGCCGTGTCTTCCGCGACATGTTCTGCGACCAACTCCGTGAGTTGTTCAAACAGGACAGACTGCAGTTTCACGGCTCACTGCGACCGCTTGCCTCGCCTGTCGCATTCAGCGACTTGCTCTGGCAACTCGGTCAAAAGGACTGGGTCGTCTACGCAAAGCCACCCTTCGGCGGCGCCGAACATGTTCTTAACTACCTGGCTCGCTACACTCATCGCGTCGCTATTTCCAACCATCGACTCGTGGCCTTTGACAACGATCGCGTCTCCTTCCGCTGGCGGGACTATGCTCACGGCGGCAAGAAGAAGGTCATGACCGTTTCTGCAGACGAGTTCCTGCGCAGATTTCTTCTCCACGTGCTGCCCAAAGGCTTGGTCCGCATTCGCCACTTCGGCTTCTTCGCCAACCGAAGAAGGGAAACCGCCCTCGCACGCTGCCGCCAGTTGCTCGGCGCAACTGCACGCACCGATCGAACAGATGCGGCCAACCAGCTGCGTTGCCCCGCCTGCTCAGCAACCATGCTGGTCGTCGAACGCTTCACCAGTGCTCAACTTTACTTCCAGTCCGACCCGAGCCTCGCCACCCCACGGAGGTGCAACGTTGACAGCTCATAAAACATCCATGGCCTACGATGCATCTACACCGGTCGCCTCATGGCATGCTCGCGCTTGCAACGCCGTCTTATGCCCGCAAGCTGCTCACGCACCCTGTATGCGGCACTCGCGCACACCTTGCAGCGCTCAACTCCGCTCACTGAAAAGGTTCTCCTCACGCGGCTGGCTCAGTTCCGTGCTCGCAATCGCCACGATCGGCGGGACGGCGCCATTGAAAGTACATAGGTAGATCACCGCATCCGCCGCAAACGCCTGCGGCTCAGTTCAAACGATCCTATCGAAACTGCCCCGGACGAATGCACCGGGCTCAACTTCGCCTCGTCCGCCGGGGCAGTCCCGATAGGAACCTAACGTTTGCCGATACCTATACTGACGTTTGGTGCGCAACCTACTCCCTATGAGTGACTTAGCGCGTCGTCAGCAGTTGACAGTTCAGGCTGGCATGTCGGAGTTCAGGTCGAAGCAATAGGTGGCGTTCCCAGAATTGTTCCGAGCTGAACTTGAACTCGTCACCCTGCTCCAGCACATGATGCTGTGTCGCACGAGACTAGAATGAGTCTCGATGTAACCAACATTGACATTGGCTGGAAGTGCGATGGCAGAACTTAGCACGGATGTACGCATCTTCTTGAGTTCAACGTTCGTTGACCTCAAGGAACTGCGAGATGAGATCGCACGGAGGCTTCGTGACGTCTTTGGCGCCCACCTCCTGATTATGGAAACCTTCGGGAGCGATGCCGCCCCGCCTGTTATTTCGGCGATTCGGCACGTAAAGGAGTGTGATCTTTTTGTCGGAATCTATGCTCGCCGCTACGGGGCCGTTGACCCAGCGACTGGGAAATCTATCACGGAACTCGAACTCGACGAGGCTGAGCGCTCGCTAAGTGCGGGAACCCTAACAGATATCTTGCTCTATTGGCTTGATGAGGATACCAGCTGTCCGCCGCACCTGTGTGAACCCGATGCCGTTGCGATTGCGCGACTCAAAGCGCTAAGAGAACACTCGCGCCAGCATACGTATACGCCCTTTCGTGATCCCCGCGACCTAGCCTACTTCGTGATTCGCGACGTTCTGGCGAAGATTCGGCATCGCCTTACTCCTCCTTCCGTTCCGAACCAGGCATCTGGTCCTGCCCAGCGTGCGAAGGCTACAGCGGCCCATCGGCATGGAGTTCTTGACCAGCGCAGACCGGGAGCATTTCTATGGACGGGAAACGAAGTTGAAAGAACTCCTAGAGGCAATCGAGACCAACCGCATCACCTTGCTTTTGGGGAATTCGGGCACTGGTAAAACTTCGCTCATCCACGCCGGCCTATTCCCCGAAACTATCGGAACGGATTGGTTCCCGATCTATACCCGTCCCCTGGGACTTCCACGCGCCGACGTGGTCGCGGGACTGGTCTCCACGGTTTTCGAAGGGCCTCAGTCCTACCGCGGCGCTCTCGTTGGCGCCCTAGATAATGCTGCCGAGGCGACCGCGTCGAAAAGAGTGCTCCTGATCATCGACCAATTCGAGGACATCTTGTCAGCCAGGGAGAATCGTGAGGCTGAACGGTTGATTGATGACCTCCGAGCTGTTCGTTTTATCGACGATCCCCGCGTCCGTGTCTTGCTGGTCTATAGAGCGGATCTCGAAGCGCGGCTGGGCAGGTTCTGGCAGTCGATCAGTGGATCTCCTGCCGGTTTGCCCAGGGTGTATGTCTCCGGCATCAGCGCCGAAGAAGCGTGGAAGAGCATCCGGAGCGCGTGCGCCGATCTCGGCACCGATCTCGATTTGTCCGAGTCGGAAAGTGATCAGATCAGGAAGGACCTCCAGACCTTTAGCACGCGGCAGGAGCCGGAAGGAGCGGTGTACCCGCCCTATCTCCAAATGTTCATCGACCACGTGTGGAGGTCGCTTGGGAATCAGCCAGGCAGCTATCGATTTGATCGCTACCTGACTGCCGGCGCCATGGAGGGCGTAACGGCGGGGTATCTCTCCCGTCAGTTGGAATACGCGCAAGACAACGAAGGACATCTCAAAGCCGTACTCGTATCCTTGGTGCGCAGCTATGGCGTCAAGGCTCAGAAATCGCTTGCCGAAATTGCGGCCGATACCGGGCTGTCCAAGAACAACTGCGAAGTGGTCTTGGAAAAGCTGATCGATTTCAGGCTCGTGCGGCATTTGGACGGGCTCTATGAAATTGCCCATGATTTTCTGGCACGGGAGGTTGCAGCGAAGCTGGTCGATGTCGAAGAGAGAGAGTTCAAGCGAGTCCGGGAGTTACTTATATCAAAGGCCGCAAGCTATGGAACCACTTATTCGCTGCTGAGCGTTGAGGAGTTGCTGCTCATGTTCAAGCACAAGCAGCGAATCCTTCTGTCCGATGAAGAACTGGGCCTCACGATGGCGTCGTGGGCTGAAGGCAACGGTCCGGGCCTTTCGCTACTTTTGACCGCTCCGTCCACTCGGCTTGTAGAGCTTATTCGCTCTCTGGAACCCAAAGGGCGCTCGGAAGCAGAAGCGAAAGCCATGCTCATCCTGCTCCGACAGAAAGTGACCGGCGCAACCCTCCAGGAGCGAGACTGGGCGGCATTTCGCAAGTATCAGCTCGGCATGGAGGTTGCGGAGATGATTACCACTTCTCCTCTTGCGTGTCCGGATCGAATCTTGCTTTGGGCCGCGCGAAACAGGCGCCTCGTCGTAAGCGAAGCCGCCTTCCAGGCCATCACGAAGAAGGTCGCTGCAGGACACACGAGCTGGATCGAAGTACTCGGAAAGAGCTCAAGCAAATCGTACCGCTCGGTGTATGAACGATTGGCGATCGACCAAGCGCTTCCATTGTGCCCAGACGATCCAGGTGCGTCTCGCCCAATCCGGGAATTCGCCATTCTCCAACGGATCGCGAGGGCACCAAACCCGGAGGCCGTGCGATCGGTGATGCGTGAAATGAAGGCGATGAGACCAAGTGCGCGCGTCGAGCTGTTCGCTTCGGGAATCGCTCGGAATCGGATTGCCGGAATTCCGGCTACGATGAGGAAGCTTGGCCATCTCGGTGCGGAACACAACGTGTCGCTGTTCAATTCTATAGCGCCGCCGGTCGCAGAACCGGAGATGCAGTCACTCCTGATTGGTTACCGCTCGTGGAACCAGAAGGAAGCCGGCCTTACCGACGACAGCAATGAACTGGTTGCGCTGGTGTATGAGGTAAAGGCGGCCGCATTTGCCAAAACGGTTCTGAGAGTATCCAGCGATCAGAATCTTCGGCCGTACTGAGAGAGGCATTTGGCGAGATCGCTCTAACTTCGTCCGCTCAATATATCGCCATCGCTCTTGTCCGCCACGGTGATGCGGGGGACGTTGTGCGTCTGATCGAGAGAATTGGAAGTGCCAAGGATCGGATTCCCTACTGGTTTCAGATCGAGGTAGGACAGACAGTCGGAAGGAGGATGCAATCTCTGCGCTCCTCCGTGCCCGCGGAACTGCTTCAGATCTACGAGAACAATGAGTTCTGGCACGATCCCCGCGCAAAAAAGCCTCAGTGCCAGGCGCAGCAAGCTTCCCCTCAAAAATATCGAGAACCGGGCGCTCTATGTGCGAGTCGTGGCAAATGCGCTGATCGGGTCGGCAGGCTTGGACGATCTCAGGCTCCTGCAGGCCCTTTCACAGCACGAATACCGTTTAGTTGCGCGAGCTGCTGCAGTCAGGTTCGCCCAATTTGGAGATGGCGGAATGACGATGCTCCAGTCAGCTGTCAGTGGGGCAATCGAGCACCAGGTTGCAGAGAGCTTTGGTGCGGCTGTTCGAGATGCGGAGATCGAGAGATTCGGACTGATTGAACTATGGTGAAACACTGCAGTTGAGGCCACTTATTAACCGTTGGGGCCTATCATCTCTTGAATCTTGGAGGCTGCTCGCCCGTGAGAATCACTTCAATATCTACCCTGCAAATATGGCCTGGGGGGTCCACCCTCTCTTCGTAGTCGAGCCGGTATCGCTTAGCATCCTTCATGGTTGGAAAGCTATGTGAATCGAGGAGCTCGGTGGTGTCCTCGTCGCGTGACGTGACCCAGTACAGTACGATTCCGGGGGACTTTTTTCCGCGTGCTGGCATAATGGTGGACCATCCTCAGGACGCATTCTATCGCTCGGTATGCCGGGAATCTGCCGTAATGTTGGATGTCAATGTGGGAATTGGTTTAATCGTACAATTCTCGTAAGTGGTATCAAGCCAAAGGAGCGATCGTGATGCGCGGCATATGCAAGCTTTGCCTCCAAACTCGCGAACTGAGAGACAGCCATCTTCTGCCGAAGGCGCTGTACCGAATGTCGCGCTGGGAGGGCGAGAAGAACCCAAATCCTCTGCTCTTGTCGGCTGAGGGTGCTGTGCAGACGTCGCTCCAGGTCAAGGATTATGTTCTGTGTAGTGAATGCGAGCAGCGGTTCAACCGCGAAGGCGAGCGATATGCGATGAGCCAGGTGCAGCGCGGTGGAAAATTCCCGTTGCTTGCTGCGCTGAGCGCGGTCTCTCCGAGCAAGGCTTCCGGAGGATTTGCCTGGTATCACCGTTCGGTGACTCCCGGAATCGACAGAGAGAAGCTCGCGTATTTCGCCCTGAGCGTATTCTGGCGCGCTTCCGTGCACGTCTGGCACAAACCAGAGAAAATGGAACCGCCGATACGACTGGGATCGTTCGAGGAGCCAATCCGGAAACACCTGCTCGGCGAAACGGGCTTTCCTGATGAGATCGTCTTGATGCTGTTTGTGTGTCCGGATAGCTTCTCTCAGAATGTCTTCTACGAACCGAACCGCGGCAATGACCTCGACCCCACCACTTGGACGTTTCAAGCAAGGGGATTGAACTTCTTCTTGTCCGGAAAAAGCGGAAAGCCTCCGCGGTTTTGGGAAGCCTGTCTGGTAAAGGGGCCGAACCAGATGATCGTAGCGAGAGATTGTCATGACAAGGTTGCCGGAGCCGTGAATCAGCTCATTGAGGCTGCGAGGGCTCGGAAGAATTGAAGCGAGCCGATCGCCGATTTCCCCCCAATCAGAGGTATGCCCTGATCACATCGTCGGCAAGCTCATCTCGGAGTGAATCACCGCCTATCCGATCGTTGCAATCTAATAAACACATCAAGCATGGATGCTGCGTCCTAACGGATTACTACCCGAAAGTCGGCTTGTCGCCAGGTTTCCTTTTCACCTCCCCAAGAAGCATAGGCCCCGCGAGAAAACCGGCATCGGTCTACCTACTGTGCATTTGAGAACGGGGACGGGGATCCATCAGAGAGCCTCCAGCTCTGCGATCAGGTCGTCTAAGGTTCGGGAACTATACACTTTCGTTCGATACTTCTCCGGAAGCTTCATGCGTTCGCATCTGTCTGCCATCGCTCGGTCAACAACGACATATTGGGCGACCGGAATCACGGTTGCCATGTGCTGGATATCCATTCCGTCCCCGGATTTGACCGGTGGTGGATTGACCACCAGATCGGCGCCGAGGCGACATGCGACATCGACGATCGGCAATTCGCCATAATAATTCGAGCGCATGAACGAGTACAGAGCAGAGATCGCCTCCTCGAAGCTTCCTCCCCAGCTCCGCATCCAGACATGGAAGCCCTCCACGCCCAGATGGTCCCACATGTCTGCAGTCCCGTTGCCAACACGCCGGTTATAGGCGCAGATCATGCTAATCATGCTGTCGGACTCGCCCAGCTTCTCCAACTTCAACTGTTCATCGAAGTTCCGTTTTTGAGCGTTGAAATCCTGACGCAGTCTCTCCCAGCTGGCCTGGAGGGTTGACTTGTTGCAGTCAGACCTGTCAATCCAGTCCTTCGGTTTCTTCAGACCCGGGTCGATCACGACGCCAAGATTCAGGGTCTCCGCGACTGCCTCACGCGGGTCACCATAAAAGCATGTCGTCCACGGCACATGAACGGTGCCCGTCATTGCGCGGTAGGCGAGCGTGCCGAGCCAGATTTGCGCATCCTTGACGCCCTGGTAAGGCTGACATCGCGCACCCAACGCGAGCATCAAAACGATTGCATTGATCTCGTCTTCCAGGCGTTTGCCTTCAAACTCATTGTCCTGGTCGCACTCAGGACAGATGAGTTTCCGATCAAGGGTAAGGCGCTGGACAGTCGATCGCAATTTCGTCAAACGGGCAACGCGTCCCGGATCGATTGCTTCCCGCTTGTCAATCTTGGCCAGATCGATCAGGACCGAAGTGTCCAGCCAAAGCATCGGAAGGGGGCTCTTTTCGAAGGTGACCGTGACCTTCTGTTCGCGCCGCTCTGTGTGGTAACGGCGGAGCCGCTCAATCTCCGGTGAATAGGCCTGATCCATGTCTCATTCTAGCGGTCTTTTCAGCTCATCACGTCGCCACTTCGCGCCATGCCCAGGTCGCCGCGGATTCCCAAGACCGAGAGGATCAGTAACGAACGTCTCCCTCCCCTTCGAATTCCCATCGCGCTATGTAACCCTTCCTTGGCCGGGTCCCTCTAATCGGTTACTGAAATTCGCGCTAGTACGCTTCGCTTTGATGATTGCCGTCCGCGGCCTGTTCTTTCTCGTGCTCCAGCATTCGTTGGATCTGGTCTTCCGAAAAACGAAGCCATCGCCCCTTCGTGGGGCGAACCATTCTGCGGATGGTCGCGTAGTCCATCTTGTCGATGTCTTCTTCGTCATGCGGTTGAAGCTCGGACGAATCCGTCTGGCGATTGATTTCTGCAACGATCCGCCTATCTTCCTCAGGATCGCGAGGAGCCTTTGGAGCAGCCGCTATTTCGCGCCAGCGTGGAAGATGTTTGTCCCACAGACGGGTCGTTAAAAAGGCCCCAGCGTCTTCCGGCGGATGCTCGGCGAAATGAATCAGGCCAGTTTTCAATACGTCTTCAGGGAGCAATTCATAATGAGCGACAAGTTTCGCTAGGTCATCCTTGAGTTCGATCCCGTTGACGAAGGTCTGCTCTGCACCGAGGAAAAGCGGCACGGTCTGGGCGTGGAAGTTGTCCTTGGAGGTAAACACGGAACAAAACGGCAGGTAATAAAGATAGGCAAGATCGACCTGGTGACTTGGCTTCACGTTGCGGAGCAGTTGTGTCGGCAGCACCAGGCAAAAGAAAAGGTTGATGGTGAGCATGAATACGAAATAAGGCAAATGTTCGCGGATCGGAGGTCTGCGCTTCTCGATCCACGTGCGCACAACGTATTCGACGGTCTCCGGCGCCCCCAAAAGATCTAACACGAAGCGAATCAGCCATTCCGGGTCCATATTGTCGATGATGGTGTCGGCCATCTGTCTTGCATCGGCCAGAGATTTCGGCTTCCGCCAGTGCCCCAGTTCGCTGAGCACATGCTTCGCCATCTCGTCCAGATCGATCGCGTTGAGCGCTTGGCGCCATTGCTTGGCGATTTGCCGCTCGAGGTCCAGGAATTCTCGTTTGCCCCAGCGGCTTAGCGCTTCCTCTTCGGGACTCGGCTCGAAGACAACTCCCTTCTTGCCCCCTAACTGAACCTTTCGTCCGCCTGCGAGTACGACTCTGCCATGCACCGATTTCAGATCAAAGCGGCCTGCCATCTCGGCCCGGAGGATGGTCGCATGGTGAAGGTTCGGGTAAGACTGTGACTCAGGCGTCCGCGTCGCCAAAGACCCGACCAGCTGCTCCGGCGTGCCCCTGCTTCGGATTGCCTTTTCGAGATCCGCCAGACACTCGACGAAAAACAGCGGAGTGATGTTCGACATGTAAAAGTTGTCGAGCATGACGGCCTCGTCGAGGTTGAGGCTTTCGAGCGAGGATTTGTCGAAAATCAGGAAGGGACCCATCGGCATCCATCAATTCTAGGCTCATGGGAGGGACACGTTCCAGCCGCGAGTGGGCCGTTCAACCAACTGTCACGGGCTATTTGTCCAGTGCGTCCGGCAGTGCGGTGGACGGCGATGAAGGCTTACGTTTATCTTCCCGATGCAGATTAGGTGGCGGCGGCGACCAATACCAGTTGACACCGTTGCCCGAATCGAACTCATAGGCTGTTGTTGCTCAGAAGTCGCCTTGTATAAAGTCATCTGTATACTCACGGCAATTGGGCGTCTCCCCGAAAAACATCGGCCATGGTCTGGAACGTAGCGCCTTCTCCTTGGCGTGGCACACCCGCCGCACACCGGAACCGGTCGCCACAGCACCCACGCGCTGTAGCCAGACTGGATCTGCTGATGGCCAGTCAGTGGCCCTACACTGAGTCATCGGCTAGATGTTGCGACAGGATGATTACAATAGTCGTGGCGCGGCCTTTCCGAAAACTTCAGGCGACTGTGTGTGATCGGAAGATCTCAGCATCTCAGCTTGGTTCCCCCAACGTCCATCCCGGCCCGTATTGCGCATCCCGTATGGAGATCTGCGAATGATAATCTCCATTATCGTTCACTACCTGGGTCGGCAAGCTGCAACCGGTCTCTGGCTCACTTGTCCGAGATGGCGGAATATTCGTCCAGTTGGGCCGCAGCCAAGTTTGCCCGCGGACACTCCAACCTGCAGAACTCGTCCGCTATTGAGATGACGGATTCACAAACTTGGAATTAGACGAGCCGAATCGACCGCTAGGGAAAGCGGGCTGCGAGGCCTGTTTCAAAAGGGTGCTCAAAACCGATCCTCTAACATCAACAGAATCAATGGTCAGTTTTGCCCAATCAACCGTTCCAAAATCTGTGGGTTGGGAGACAGTTTTCAGGGCAAAGTTTTGCCGATCAGCCGCGCGATCAGCAGGAATCTCCCCATGCATGAAATAATGATCGCGCTCTCATAAGGATTCACCTGTGTGCGATTGGGGCACCGCCGTTTTTACGGAACGGGATCTAGCTTTTCTGCTTGGGAAGAAAGCTCGGACGAGGCGCCATTTGCAACCGGAAAGGCCCCGGCGTAGAATTCTCTGCCATATACTCCTTTTGACGTAATCTGCTTCGGGGTCCTTCGCCGTGCGCGCGGATTGAGCCTTCATGGAACGATTAAGGCAATCCGACCTGCAATCTCTTCTTGAATTCGTGCGGGACTGCTACGCAATCCGCGACTTCGAGCCCTTTGAGGACTCCGCTCCGCGTCTCGTGGCCGCGCTCGCCCGTCTCATTCCGGCTGCACACGTAACCTACAACGAAATGTTCCCGGAGAAATCGGAGTCGCATAATTGCGTAAGCACCGCGGAGCTTGCCACTCCCGAGGCGGCTTGCCTTTGGGAACACCATATGAATGAGCATCCGGTGATGCAGCACATTTTGCTCACGGGAGACCGTCGGGCGGTGCGCATATCCGATTTCTGGAGCGAGCGGAGGTTGCGCGACAGCGGCTTGCACAGGGACTTCTACAAGCGCTACGGCATAGAAGACGCCCTCTGCATTACGGTTCCTTGCGCTCTGCCGCGAGTGATTGGAGCCGGCTGGCATGACGGCCGCCGTTTTACAGAGCGGGAGCGGCTAATCGCGGATCTTGCCCGTCCACACATTAGTCAGGCTTGGCACAATGCAAAGTTGCTCAGCCGGATGCATCAACGGCTTCAGATTCTCGAGAACTGCATCGAGGAGCTACGAACGGGGCTGATCCTATGCGACCTTGAGGGCAAGGTGCAATTCATCAACGCTCAGGCGCGGCGGGGCTTGGTTGAGTATTTCGGCGCGACCCGGCAAACAGACCGCCGCCTCCCCGAGGAACTCCATCAGTGGGTGAGGGGCCAGAATCTGCAGTTTCGAAACAGTGACGATGCGCCGCCGGTTCGGTTGCCGCTGATTTATGAAAAAGGAGTCAAGCGCCTGGTCATACGGCTGCTTTCGCAATCCGGCGGGAATCTGATTCTGATGGAAGAAGAAGACCGGACGCTTCCCGATGCGCGTTCCGTTGAAACGCTCGGATTAACGGTACGCGAGGCCGAGGTTTTAACCTGGATTGCCCGGGGAAAAACAAACAGCGACATTGCCACAATTCTGGGAATGCAAATCGGAACCGTGAAAAAGCACGTCGAACATCTCTTCGAGAAGCTCGGTGTCGAGACCCGGACCGCCGCAGCCACGCGCGTACTGGCGAACAGCCACCCGCATTCAAATTCTTGATGCGCAGATTGCAGCAAGGGAATGAAGCGCCAGAGTAATACGCCGAAAAGCGTATTGCCTTTCGCATCGTCTCAGTCAAAGAATGTTTCCGTTGATTTGAACGAGCCTCCTGAAGCGGCGCCGCACAGCACGCAGACTCATTCTGGCGCCAGCGGTCTGAAAACCGCCCAAGGCCGTGGTTACGGCCGGCAAGGGGATTGCATACGACGAAGACCGCCGCCATTTCCGCCTTCAGGAGACTCGGCCTGACGCCCCGGGAAGCGGACGTTCTGCTTTGGATCGCTCGCGGACAGTCCAACGCGGAGATTGGCGCCAGCCTGCGTATCAGTCCGCGCACCGTAAAGAAACATTTGGAGCATGTCTTCAGCAAGCTCGGCGTGAGGACCCGGCTCGCTGCAGCAGTCCGAGTAGGGAACCTGGGTTTTATTCGAGCGCAGATTCCCTCCGGAAGATCGCCGCGCGGAGTCCAACGTGGTCACGTTTTCACTCCTGCACCGAACACATCCCGATCCAGCGATGCACTCAATTCCAGAGTTTGGTAAGGGAAATTCGCTACCGAAGTAATACGCCGGAAGGCGTATTGCGCGCGGTGCTGCGCGCACCAAGAATGATGGTGCCAATCGAATGATGCCGAATCGGGGCCTGTATCTCGCCAAAGTCGGGCTCCTTGGTTGTTTGATCGAGGCCTACGATACCCCGCCAAACCGGCGCGATTGGCATGGGAATCCTCCGATGGAGAACGGGACCGTCATCCCGAGGATCAGAACATCGCGCCAGATCCTTCCTGAAACGCATCCGCTTCGGCGGATCCTTCACATCCGGTCAAACTCGAAGACCGATTCAGACCAGCACAACATTCACAGTCGCTGCATCAGGACGATGCGCGAGGGAGGCACCATGTTTCAGCGCAAGTTCTTCTGTTGGTTTGTCATCCTTGGCCTGTTCACTTCAGTCCTTGCAGCAACCTTGACCGGCTGCGGCGGCAGCTCCCCGGCGGCGAGTGTTGCCGTCACGTTAGCCGCAAGCACTGTGGATGGTAACGACACAACCACGTTGACCGCGACGGTGACGAACGATAAGAACTCGGCTGGCGTGACTTGGAGCGTGAGCGGCGGGGGGACTCTGTCGAATACGACTACCACCTCGGCGACGTTTACGGCGTCGGCGCCGACCAGTTCGGCGCAATCCGCGACGATTACGGCGACCTCGATAGCCGATACCGCCAAGACCGGGACAGCGACGATTTCCGTTCCGGCGATGCCGGCGGTGACGTCGACGAGTGCGAACCTGACGGGCGCGGTGGGAAGTATCTACTCGATCACTTTGCAGGCCAGCGGCGGCATCGCTCCCTTCACCTGGGCCCTCGGCAGCGGCACCACACTGCCCTCGTGCCTCACCCTCAAATCGACCGGTATCCTCACCACGGCCTCGGGTACGGCGCCCACGGCCTCTTGCGCGGGCATCTACAGCAACATCACCTTCACAGTCACCGATTCGGGCAAGCCGACGCCGCTCACTGATACCTCATCCGCTTTGACCGTCACCATCGCCGCGGCCCCAGCAATTTCGTTTACCGGCACGATGCCGGCTACCGGGACTTACAACGTGGCTTATTCAGGCAGCGTAGCGGCCACGGGCGGAGCGGGTACGCTCACTTACAGCGTCTCGAGCGGTGCCCTGCCCGGGGGGTTGAATCTCAACGCGAGCACCGGCCTGATTACCGGCACCCCCTCGGCTGTGGGCACATTCAACTTCACAATCCAGGCGGCCGATGCCTACGGGGATTCGAACACCCAGAGCTACCAGATTGTGGTGAGCTACCCGGCGGTTGTCATCACGCCAGGGGCGGGGAGTTTGGCTTTTGCCGTGACCGGACAGGCGTATACGCAGCAGCTGACGGCCTCGGGCGGCAGCGGGACGGGCTTTACCTGGACGGTCGCGGGCCTGCCCGCGAACGGCCTGACGTATTCGGCCAGCGGGGCGACTTTGACCATCAACGGTCCGGCAAGCTCAACGGGCACGGTCAACTTCACCGCCAAGGTGACGGATGGCGCGGGCAACAGCATCGGGCCATACGCGTACAGCATCCAGGTCTACAGCCCGGTGACGCTGCCGGCAACGATTCCGGTGACGCTGCCTTCAACGGCGACCGTAAACGTGGCCTATACCGGGACCGTCGTGGCAACTGGCGGAAGCGGCAATGATTCCTGGACGGTGACGGGATTGAGCGACGGTTTGACCTCGTCAACGAGCGGCGGGACCCTGACCATCAGCGGCACGCCCACAGCGGCGGCGACGGTCACGGCCAACGTCTCCGTGAAGGACACCACGACAGGTGTCACGTCGGGACCGTACGCCTATACCATCACGGTGTACGCCACGGTCACTCTGCCCACAAGCAATCCCGCCACCCTCGGACCGGCAATTGTGAGCACGCCATACAGCGGGACGATCGTCGCGGCGGGCGGCAGCGGGAACTACTCCTGGACGGTGACCGGCTTCCCGTCGGACGGCTTGAACTACAGCACCAGCGGCGCGACCCTGACTGTAAGCGGCACGCCCACGTCGGTGCAAACGGTCCAATTCACCGCCAAGGTGACTGACACCACAACCAACCTCAGCTCGGGGCCTTACAACTACTCGGTGACGGTCTACAACCCTGTGACGCTCAGTTCCACGTCGCTGCCGTTGACAGCTACCGTCAACGTGGCGTACAGCGGAACGATTACAGCCTCGGGCGGCAGCGGATCAGGCTACGTCTGGACGGTTACCGGCCTGTCGGACGGGCTGAGCTCCGCGTCGAGCGGCGGTACGCTGACCATCAGCGGAACTCCAACGTCGGCGGCAACGGTCACCTTCACCGTGTCCGTGAAGGACAGCGCCGGCAACACGGCCGGACCCACGAACTACACGATCAATGTGTACAACGCGCTCTCGCTGCCCTCGCCGAATCCTTCCACGCTGGGACCGGCGACGATCAATTTGGCTTATAGCGGAACGATAGTGGCTTCGGGCGGCAGCGGGAACTACTCCTGGACGGTGACAGGATTGCCGTCTGACAGCTTGAACAATTCGGCGAGCGGCGGGACCCTGACCATCAGCGGAACGCCGACCTCGGCTACGACGGTTTCATTCACTGCCAAGGTGACCGACACCACCACGAACATCAGCGTTGGCCCATATACGTACACCGTTACGGTATATAGCGGCGTGACACTGCCCGCGCCGAACCCCGCTTCGCTAGGCCCGGCGGATGCAAGCTCGACCTATAGCGGCACCATTGTGGCGGCCGGTGGCAGCGGCAACTATTCGTGGACTGTGACCGGCTTGCCTGCCGACGGCTTGAACTACGCATCCAGCGGGGCGACACTGACCATCAGCGGTACGCCCACCTCGGCGCAAACCGTGCAGTTCACCGCCAAGGTAACCGACACAACGAGCAACCTGAGCGCAGGGCCGTTCACGTATTCGATTGTGGTCAACGGCCCATTGTCGCTGCCCACGCCCGACCCCAGTTCCTTGCCGGCTAACGGCTACACCAACGTCTCCTACACCGGGTACATCAACGCCTCGGGCGGCAGCGGGCAGTATTCCTGGACGGTTTCCGGCCTGCCGTCGGACGGCTTGAATGTAAGTGGCGCAACCAACGGCAGCACGTTGACGATCAGCGGTACGCCCACGTCGCCCACATCCGGCAACAGCCCAGTCACGGTCACGTTCAACGCCAAGGTGACAGACACCTCGACCGGCGCGAGCGTCACTGAGAACGGGTACAACGTCATCATCAGCTATCCAACTGCGGTGTCTCTGCCCGCGCCCAACCCGAGCTCTCTGCCGTCGGCAACTGTTAATCAGAGCTACGGCGGCTCAATTAACGCGTTGGGCGGCGTAGCGCCGTACACGTGGTCCATCAACGGAACAACGGTCACCGGCCTGCCGGGCGGGTTGAGTCTGGGGAACGGCACCCTGGCGGCCTACAGCACCGGCGGCAACTCGCTCAGCATCAGCGGAACGCCCAGCACCACGGGCACGGTGACGCTAACCAACGTAAAGGTCGTGGACAGCCTGAGCACCAGCGCAACTAACACGTACACCATCACCGTGAGCCCGGTTTCCACGCTGCAAATCACGATCAACCAAGTGCCGCAGGGCATGGTGAACATGCCGTACACCTTCGGCAACAACCTCAGTATCACCGGCGGGAACGGTCCGTACACGTGCGCCTATTCGAATGCACCGGCAGGACTGTCGCTCCAGAGCGGAACATGCAATCTTATCGGCATTCCGACCTCGTCGGGTTCCACGACCGTTACGTTGAAGGTGACCGACAGCACCACGCCCGTCGCGCAGACGCAGACCACGACATTCACGCTGCCCGTGGTGCCTGAAACCGTGGCAACGAACAACAGTGAACTGAAAGGCCAGTACGCCTGCTATTGGCAGGTGTTCTATGATAACGGGGTCACGGGAGGCACCGGCAGCACGCTGTATCGCGGCGGCCGGGTCTTCGCATTCACCGCCGATGGCAACGGCAACATCACCGGCGGCGAAGGGGACTCGAATTCACCCACCAGCGGCGGCGGTTATTCGTATGGCGGGTTCAGCAGCGGCGGCACATACGCCGTGGGTTCCGACAATCGCGGCTATCTACTCCTCGGTTCGCCGTCGGGCGCGCCGGCCGTTCTTGCCATCGCCGGAGGCGACCTCGACAGCAACAGCCACTTCTCCGATTTCGCCCTTGTGGAAATGGACGATGTTGGACCGTCGCCGAACTATCCCACCCACCAGCATGGCGGCGGCCACTGCTACGAGCAAAACACGACCGCCCTTTCGGGCATCAAGCCGAGCGGCGGGTACGTCTGGGGCCTCACGGGTGAAGATGCGAGCGGCAACATCGAGAGTCAGGTGGGGTCGGCGCAGTACAGCAGCGGAAGTGTGTCCGGAGTCATTGACATGGTCGACGCCGGAACCTACCAGGGGCCGATTAACATCTCAGGGACCAACACCGCGACGGATGCCTATGGCCGGATGACCATCACCGCTGGTCCTTCCGGCGAGACGGCCAACACCTCCGTCTGGTACTTCACCAACAACGCCGTGGGCGAGGCCGTTGGAATGAGCGCGAACCCGCACAACGCATCCAGCGACGCCGATCTCCTGATTGGCGAAGCCCGAGCGCAGAATGCGGCGCATGTCGCCACCAGCCATCCGATTGATGGGCCGCTCGTAATTTACCTAACGGGGCTGGACGACAACAACGGGGAACTGAACACCTACAAGAGCATGATGATGCAGGGCGCCGGGAGCTCCAGCGCCGCCACCTTTACCATCAATGTGGACATTGAGAACGCTGGCGGCACAATCTCAACCGAGACGGCTCTCGGCAGCATGAGCTACGCCGTCGCTCCTACCACCGGCCGCTTCGCTTTTCCAACAAGCAAATCCGGAGTGGACGTCTTCTACTTTTACGACACCAACTCCGCCGTCGCGTTGTTTGGCGACGGCCAAAATGCCACAGACGTGCAGAACCTGATCGGGTGGATGGCGCCGCAGACAGCTCCCAGCTCGGGTACGTGGGCCACCGGCGACCTTGCCGCCAGCTACTTTATGAGCCCGGTGTCGAACGGCGGCTACAACGACAAGTGGAATTCCGCCGCCTTGACCCTTAACAGCAGCGGATCGTTCACAACATTCGCACAGGATTCAGGCAGCCAGAACTGGGCCGACTGGGACGAGCCGCTCTCCGGCAGCACCTCACAATCGGCCACAGGCGCCCTCGTGCCAGACACAACGCTCGATCCGAACGGCACGTACGGCATCTTCGATGTGAACGTGACGCAGGGCGGTACGACAACCACGCAGGTTTACTGCGTCGCGATCAGCGTGGACAAAGCAACCAACTCCAGCACCCAGGGCCGACTCGTCTGCCTCGACGCCACGAGCCAATCGCCGCAGTTCACGATCGTTTCAGAGTCGGACTGACCAAATAAGCGGCGCCTGCGCCGGCTCGCCAAGCCCCGCCTTCGGGCGGGACTTGCTCTTGCTGCGTTCTACATGGCTTTCAATGGCAGCGAAGGTTATCCGGAAACAGGTTGCCTGGAACCGCAGACACAAACCACCTTCACCGATGCGGCAGTGGCCGGCGATTACTTGTTCGGCCAATTGCCGCGGGTTGAACCGACCTCCAACGGCAACGTCGGAGAGTTCGATCTGTTGAGCAACGGCACTTACACTGACGAAGTCACGCTCGGGGGCAAGGGAAGCTTCACCTATGACCAACCCGGAAGCGGAACCTACAGTTGGGATACGACTGCCACCGGCACTGGCTCCTTGCTGGAGGGCAGCGGTTCGAATGGGACAAGCTGCATCGTCATCAGTTCAACCAAGCTGGCCTGCATCGTCAACACCGATAACTCGCCGAGCGTAATGATCCTGCAGCAGTAAGCAACACTTCTCAAACCGAAGCCCAGAGGGCGGTCAACCATCCGGTTGGCCGCCCTCTTCTTTGCCGGCAAGCACAGAAGGGTCAGCCGCACTTACCAAGTTAGGCGCCCTTTCGGGATAGGTGCCTGGAACATTTTGGACTTTGCTGACGCATCAGCGAGTCAACTGTACTTCGCCGGAGTCGACCGCTTCGAAATCGCCAACGCGCTCATCGAGAAACAGATTAGTATCGATATCGGCAAGGGTTTACGAACGCGCTCGCTTCACTAGGCCGCAAGACCAGAAACCTGCTGCGTAGTTCCCAACCCAAGTAGTGAATGATAAAGGACGTTATCGTTCACAAGTAGTCGCCAAAATCACGGTGAGAGATTGTCGAACAATGGAGATGTCGGAGCAATTGTCTGGAACCTTGCGGACAATTGCTCCGAAGCATTCACGCAGCCATCAGCAGCGATTCAACCTTCATGACGGCTGTGTCCTGCATGTGCGGGAGTACGTGCGAGTAGACCTCGAGCGTGAATGCCGCCGAGGCGTGTCCAAGTTGTTCGCTCACGATCTTTGGCGACACCCCTGCGGATAAAGCGAGGGTAGCTGCCGTGTGGCGCAGATCGTACAGATGGATGTTCGGAAGACCAGCTAACCGAAGTAGGGGTTTGAAGTGCCGCCCGACAAACTTCGACTCATGAATCGGACCTCCCAAGTTCGACGTGAAGGCCAGATCGCCGGGCTTGCGTTCGACTGGCTTGGACCCTTCCTCCAATTTGCGAAGAAGGGCCAATACCCAATTCTGGAGCTTGATCATGCGCGCTACGCTCCCGTTTCGTGTCTTCGAAGCACCATCCTCCTTTCCGCCATTCGAGGGTTTTCGAAACGCTCACGGTGCCGCGCCCGAGATCGAAATCCGTCCATGTGAGCGCCAGGTACTCGCTCGGCCGCATGCCGGTTGTGAGTGCGAGCGCAAATAAGGCTTCGTACCCATGTCCTGAAATCGCCGCGATGAACTGCTTCGCCTGGCCGACATCGAACACGGTGAAACGCCGCCGCGTCTGTCGCGGCAGATCGATACCCTCGGCCGCGTTCGTCAGGACGAGTTTCCAACGTACTGCCTGCCGTAACGCCGAGAAAAGGACAGCGTGCGTGTAGCGAATCGTGCGCGCCGACAGGTTCCGATTGAGCAACTCGCTGTAGAGAGCCTGAATCTCCGCTCCCGAAAGCTCGCCGAGTGGTCTTGCGCCCAGTCGTGGACGGACATACCGTGCGAGCAGAGTCGAGTAGTCGCGGAAGCTCTTGGCTCGCAGCCGTGGCCGGGCACAGGTGTCGAGCCAGTGATCGAGATGCTGGCCGAGGGTTTGCCGTGAAGAGCGAATGTTGCGGCCGAGATCTCGCTCAGCGAGCATACGGTTGAGGTGGGCCTGAGCAGCGCGCAGACCACCGTGAATGAACTTGCCGATGTACTTGCGTTTCCGCGTTTCCGTATCGCGACCGACGTAGATGCGGACCAGCCATGTGCTGGATCCGCGGCGAATGATCTGGCCAGTCTTGCGGGCCATAATCCCTCCTAAGACGGAAATGCGGCACACGTGTGGCACACGTGGCCGCTGCTTAGGATTGGTTTTCCGGGGTGGATCACGGAAGGGAAGACTGACGGGGGTTCAGCACCTGCTGTTTCCCTGAAGGCCCGCGGGTTAGCCCGCAGTCAGACACACAACCGGGACACTGGAGCGGAGGAGATCGGGTTCTATAGGGACTTTGAGAGTGGTGTTACAGATCTAGGAATTCAGTTCCAAATTACTGTGCCTTGGTCTCTGGCGCACTGGAAGCGATCAACGAGGACTTCGACGGCCAGTCTGAATGCTGACTCCATTCACGAGCCGAAGTGGCGCTTCTTCCCTGATCCCGGCACACAAGTCGCACACTAGGCGTGGTGGAGGTCATGATTCATAGGGGGTCTTGAGTGGTGTCACTGATCGGAAGTCTCAGTGTCCGTAGATGTTTCTGGACTACGCCTGAGTCGGGTTATGTCGGGGAACGTACCCAGCGTGCGTGGCCGTTGTCTTGCACACGATCCATTGTCATGCAAGATGGCCCAATAGGGCCATCGTGGCCCGGACAAATACCGACAATCCTCACGAGGCGGAATCATTTTAAGTTACTTTTCTCTCTGCGCTATCATTGAAATCGATCGGATGGTGAAATCACTGGCGAACAGAAGCAGATTCACCAATCCAGGCGGGCACAACACGTCCATAATGCGCATAAGCTTGTTGTAGTTTCAGCCTTCAACTGAGGTGGTCCCGGTAGTTTGAACAGATTTCGTCGAGTTTTAAGTGGAAGTTCTGTTCTTGGGTTCAGGCTGCCAGGGACGCTGGCAGGCGGTTGCAGTATACCTGATCGGGCGTGAGCGCTTTCAGGCTGGAGTGGGGGCGCATCGAGTTGTAGAACCCGATGTATTTTGCGATTCGAGCGCGCGCCTCGCTGACCGAGTGGTAGGCGTGCAGGTAAACCTCTTCGTACTTGATGGACTTCCAGATGCGCTCGACGAAGACGTTGTCGCGCCAGCGTCCGCGGCCGTCCATGCTGATGGCGATTCCATTTTCCTTTAGCCGCCCGGTAAAGACTTCGCTGGTGAACTGGCTGCCTTGATCGGTGTTGAAGATGTCTGGTTTTTCATTCTTGGAAAGAGCCTCTTCGAGCGCTTCGACGCAGAAGGAAGTTTCCATCGTGATCGACAGCTTCCAGGCAAGAACTCTGCGGCTGAACCAATCGACCACCGCGGCCAGATAGACGAACCCGCGCGCCATGGGGATATACGTTATGTCCATGGCCCAGACCTGGTTGGGCCGCGTGATGGCCAGTCCGCGCAGCAGGTACGGATAGATGCGGTGCCCTGGCGCGGGCTTCGACGTGTTGGGCCTGCGATAGATGGCCTCGATCGACATCTTCCTCATCAGCGTTTTTACGTGGCGTCGGCCTACCTCCAACCCTTGTTGGAAGAGCATGCCGCGCAGCATCCGGCTGCCGGCAAACGGATACTCCAGATGCAGCTCGTCGAGGCGCCGCATCAGCATCAGGTCGGCGTCCGATACCGGTCGCGGCATGTAGTACACGCTGCCGCGGCTGATGCCCAGAGCCTCTGCCTGTTGCTTGATCGGAAGATCGTGCTCGGGATCGATCATCGCCTTGCGCTCAGCAGTCCCGCCTTGGTGAGCGCCCCTTCTAAAAAATCGTTCTCTAAGGTCAGTTAGCTTCGAGGTTCTTGAGAGGGTCGGCGATATCGGTTTGCGAGACGATTGCATAGCGCTCAAATACGTTGCGAGTGCGCCAGCCGCCGGTCTTCATGATGACACCTTCCGCGATTCCGGCGGGGCGCAGGTTGCACGCGGCAATGCGGCGCAGATCGTGGGAAAGCAGTCCGGGAACGTCAGCTGCGAGCAGAACCACCAGAGCGCCCCACCCAAGGCTGAAAAGTATATAGTAAATCTTGTATAATCGCGTCCATTGCGATATCATCGGTGTGATGGCACCCAGAGAAGAGGCCCCACCGGCCGCCGAACTCCATTTTGAAGGGGATTCGTTGGAGGTGCTATCTAGCTTTCCCGATGAAGTCAAACGGGCGCTCGGATTCTCCCTGCGGCAGCTTCAAATCGGCAGGGAGCCGACCTCGCAAACGCGCAGCATGAGTTCCATCGGCTCTGGCGTCTACGAATTGAAAGAGGCCGATGAACGCGCGTGGTACCGGGCGATCTACCTGTCGAAGGTGGGGAACACGATTTACGTGTTGCACTGCTTTGAGAAGGAGAGCCGCAAGACTGACCGGAGAGACATTGAGGTTGCCGGGCAGCGCCTTAAGCTAGTCAGGCAACGATTGCAGGAGCAGAGGGCACATGAAAAGCGCAGCCAAAAATAGGCCGACCCATATCGTGAAGGGAAATATCTTCGACGCCTTGGGTTTCTCTGCGTCGGAAGCGAGCGCTCTGAAAATCAAGGCGGAGATTCTGTCCGCCATCCTTGAGCATGTGCGGACCAAGGGCTACACACAGGGGCAGCTTGTCGACATTCTGGACGAGTACCAGCCGTCGGTGAGCAACCTGCTCAAGGGCCGAATCTCTCAGGTGAGCATCGAGAGGCTGTTGCGCTATGCCGACCGGCTGCATTTGCAGACGAGCATCGCAGTACGGCCCATAGAGGGGCGAAGCCGTGGTGTAAGAATCGGGGCCACGGCAAGCGCGCGACGCCCAGAGCGAAAACTGGCAGCGGCAGTTTAGCTTGCTTCGAGCTTTTGAATGCATCGCACGATCTCGCTGGCCGGAAATTGCCCAAAAGCGGGAAGCATCGCGCCGGATAGATCGCTGTAACAACATGGAAGCAAGTAAGATAGAGCAATGATGCGCACTGCCGAGCAAGACAGATTTCTAGTTCTTAACCGTCACTTCCTGCTCCTCGCAGTCTTCTGCGTCCAGTCTCACGTACTGCCTAAAACCCGTCTGCTCCATTTCTGCTCTATTCGATTTCTGTAGAACGACCCTTTAAAAAACTCCCGTAATCTCTATCGCCAGAACGAGATCGGGTGAACGCCATGTTCTTTGTTTTCAATTGATGGCCATTTTCCCAAGCTGAATGTCGCCGGTTCGATCCCGGTCTCCCGCTCCAAAAGAATCAACGGTTTGCATATACCAGCTTCAATCTGTGCTCCATTTTGCGCACCGATTACATGACCAACAGGCTTTTCTCTACCTGGTTGGCCGCAGGCAGCTTGCGTTCGACAGGAGATTGCGTGTACACATTTTGGCTGACATCGAGGCTGTGTCCGAGCTCATCGGCGACCAGCTTGCCGTCGCCCCCGAGTTCGGTTATGAGTGTCGCAGCAAAGAGTTGGTTGAAATGGGTCTTCGTGAACTTGGAATCCACCGTGAGCCGGACCTGAGTTCCGTTCTGCTTTTCCAATGCCGTGCCTACGAACGGGAGCACGCGCCGCTTTGCTCTAACCAGGAGCTGATTCGTATCCGGCGGTCAATATTTTGGCACCCTGGGGTCAACCTCGTCGGACCAGGCTAGAATGCCGCCGGCAAGATTGGCCACCTTCGGATAACCCGACTGCCTGAGAAACTCCGCAATACGTTGGCTGCGACCACCGGATTTGCACTGCACGATAATCTCTCGGTTGCGATCGATCTCAGAGAGTCTCTGCGGAACCTCGTTCTGCGGAATCAGCTTGCCGCCGATATTTGCGATCTGATATTCGAACGGTTCGCGAACATCGAGAATGAGGAGGTTCTCACCGGCATCCATGCGCCTCTTGAGATCCTTCACACTCAGTTGTGGGATTCCGTTCTTCACAGCCTTTTGCGCGTCACTCGCGGCTTCGAGACCGCAGAACTGTTGGTAGTCGATCAGTTGGGTGACCGTCGGGTGGGTTCCGCATACTGGGCATTCAGGATTCTTGCGAAGCTTCAGTTCGCGAAAGCGCATCTTGAGCGCATCCACCAGGAGCAAGCGGCCGATCAGCGGTTCGCCAATACCGAGGATGAGCTTGATTGCCTCGGTTGCCTGAATCACGCCAATGAGTCCGGGCAGAATGCCAAGAACTCCGCCCTCGGCGCAACTGGGCACGAGGCCTGGCGGTGGCGGCTCGGGATAAAGGCAGCGGTAGCAGGGGCCATCCTTCGTGACAAACACACTGGCCTGACCCTCAAAACGGAAGATCGACCCATACGCATTCGGCTTGCCTAACAGCACGCATGCGTCATTGACCAGGTAGCGCGTGGGAAAGTTATCGGTACCGTCGGCAACCACATCGTAGTCTTTGAGGATATCGAGGGCGTTTGTGCTCGATAGCAGCGTGTCGTGCTTCTGAACGGTGAGTTCTGGATTGAGAGCCTTAAGCTTCTCTTCGGCCGAATCGAGTTTCTTGCGGCCGATATCTGCGGTCGAGTGAATGATCTGGCGCTGCAGATTACTGGCGTCGACAACGTCGAAGTCCACAAGGCCCAGCGTGCCCACACCGGCTGCTGCCAGGTAGAGAGCAAGCGGCGAACCAAGTCCGCCGGTCCCCACGCAAAGCACGCGCGCGGCCTTCAGCCTACGCTGCCCTTCTATACCGACCTCCGGAAGAATCAGGTGGCGCGAATAGCGGGAGAGATCGTCTTGGGTCAGTTCAGGCAGCTCGGTTCGTAACGTGGCTGTATACATAATCCCTCATTCATAGAGATGATTCACTTCGCTCTGCGATTCAGTGCCGAATTTGCGTCCGTTAACGTGGCTGGCACCCTCCGGCAATGGAAGGAATGATGGAGAGTGTGTCGCTGGGCGAAACCTCCGTGGCCTCCTTCGCCGGCAGGTACCGCACATCTTCGTCATTCAAGTAAATGTTCACAAAGGCGCGCACTTTGCCTTCGCTCGTGAACAAATGCTTGCGCAAGTCCGGATAAGCCACAGTCAGCTCATCGAGCGCGCCTCTGATGGTTGCAGCATTTACGTCCACTGCGCCCTTGCCCGCCGCGAAGGCTCGCAGGGGCGTGGGGATGAAAATGGTCATTCTCTTCAATTCCTCTCTCAAATATTCGCTGACTTCCTTGCAGTTTCCATCGGCGCCTTACTGACTCGCCGAATCCTTCACGCCGAATCATTCACTCTGATGGGCTCCGCCTCGAATCGCTTGTTCTCCTCGGTCTCTCCTGCCAGCCGGAACGAGTTGGTTGCTGCTGCTTTGCCGTTCGCTACCGCGGTGATGACGTAAGAGCAGCCCAACCAGTGTGCCTCGGCAAGGTCTGTCTGGGACCATTGCGCGGGATGGTCTGGATGAGAGTGATAAAACCCGGCTATGCTCAGCCCCTGGCGCCGGGATTCCCGCTCGATCTTCACCAGTTCTCCCGAGGAGATTTCATACCGGTTGTGCGCCGAATCGGTCCGCGTATTGTCGGCCCTGATCGATGCTTCGATCCACCAACCGTCAGGTGTGGAGCGTCCCAGAAATGCACCGCAACATTCGTGCGGATAAGTTTCCTCGCCGTGCTCCCGCATCGCGTCATAAACCACTCTGCTCAGCCGCAATTCGCTCAATGCTCCTCCCAGAACCGCTCGCTCAGATACCTGTCTGCTGAATCCGGAAGCACCGTGACGATCACCGCGGCCCGTCCACTTGCGGCCTCTTCGCGGGCAATCTCCATGCAGGCGACAACAGCTGCAGCGGACGAAATGCCCACCAGCAGGCCCTCCTCGCGGGCAAGCTGCTTCGCCATCGCATATGCGGCTTCGGTTTCCACCGCCAATTCGCGATCGGCAAGATGTGGATCATAGATGGCCGGCACAATCGACGTAGCCATATGCTTCAGTCCTTCGAGTCCGTGAAAGGGCGAATCCGGCTGGAAGCTGATGCACTGAATGGCCGGATTCAGTTCCTTGAGTCTTCGACTGGTGCCCACGAATGTGCCGCTGGTCCCCAGGCCCGCAACAAAATGAGTCACCCGGCCCTCGGTCTGCCGCCAAATTTCAAGCCCTGTGCCATCATAGTGAGCCTTCCAGTTGGCGTCGTTCGAGTATTGATCCACAAAGCAAAAGCGCTCCGGGTCGTTGCCCGCCAACTCACGCGCGCGGCGAATGGTTCCATCGGAACCCTGGCCGGGGTCGGTCCAATCCAGCTGCGCCCCGTAGGCCTTGAGGATGCGTTTTCGCTCCGGAGAAACGTTGGAGGGCATTGCCAGCCGCACTGGAAACTCCTGCGCTGCACCCAACATGGCAAGTGCAATGCCAGTGTTGCCGCTGGTTGCATCCAGCAATGTCTTCTCCGGTCCTAGTCTTCCCTGCGTCTGCGCCTCGCGGACCATTGCCCATGCGGCACGATCCTTTACGCTGTCACTGGGATTGAGCCATTCGGCCTTGGCCAGCAACATCGCTCCCTCAAGACCGCGAACGGCGTTGCTTAGGCGAAGGAGCGGAGTCTCGCCAATCCGCGCAGTCACCGATATGCCGAGTTCAACCTCCGCGCATTCTGTTCGCATCGATAATTGCCGCCGCTCTTCGTTCATGAAGTTGAGACGACTGCCACTGCTCTGATGCAAAGGGTGGATCAGGTGCAAACTCGCGCCCGGCCATCTTTAACGCTTATCCCGATAGGATTGAGAAGCCTGAAGAATCAGTTGGAGAATTGTGTTTGTGCCACGGCGCTCAACTCCACAGGACTAGCCCGAAAGGAGCGACAACAACAGCATGGACACACGCGATGCATACGGAAAGTATAGAAGAGCATGAAAGTGAGGTCAATTTGGCAACCTCCCCGAACATGCACTCGCATGGCATTTTGCCTGGTCGCAACGCCTGCGCGCGCGAAAATTAATAACAGGCCCTAGTGAGAGCTCCGGTGCGGTGATTGCGAGGCGAGCTGGATGTAGGCGGCGCGATTGATGCCGACCGGAGTCTGGGTTGGGTCGCCTGTGCCCCATTCGAGATGGTGGGGCTGAAAGAGGCCTTGGCCGGCAGCGGTGAAGGCGAAACCGAGACCGAGTGGTTTTGCTAGATGCAAATCAAGGGTCTGATAGGCGCCGACTTTTTGAGCAGGCAGTGCGGTTACTCGAAGAGCGAGTTTCCGGGAACGGGGGTTGGACTTGCGACCGTGCAGCGAATTATTGCCCGGCATGCAGGGAAGATCTGGGCACACGGAGAATTGAACAAAGGCGCAGAGTTCGCATTCACGGTTCCGTATGGGGAGGCTGGGACGAAACCGTCGGCTGGCAGTGGTGGCGGCCATGGACAGGTCGATTAGAGGCCTTCGCGGAGAGGGAGGTAGCTTTTCGACCTGGACGTCAGCTGATGAACCCTTGGATTTGTCCAATTTTGGACTACGAACCGAAATGTGCACGCCGCCGGTTTGATCCCAGTCTCCCGCTCCAATTCTTCTTCAAGCTTGCCCTTTTCGCCTTGGCCGCTCCTATGCGACTTCCCGCACCTTCATCACCAGGCACGCGATTGTGTCCTCCGCGTTCACCAGCATCTGATGCGGTGTTCCCGCCGGCACGTGAGCAAAATCTCCAGCACGCATCGTCTGACGCGCCCCTCCCTCGATCGACGTCCCGCGCGTCTCACCCGGCGCAACTGTCCACGCCCCGTTCACCACTCCACCCGTCAGCAGCGTTGCCTTGCCGGCAAGCACGCAAAACAAATCCGCGAACTTCTCATGCACCTCCGCTTCGCCATCGCGGCTCCGGAACGAAAGCATGGCGCAGTGCTGCTGGTACTCCTTCAGCGTCTCCGACGCCGATCCATCCCCGTGTTTCGCCAGCTTGCGCAGGTATGCCGCGCGCTCCAGCAGAACCGCTGGCGACCAATGATCCACTGGATTTTTCGGCCCGCGCGTCTTTTCACTTACTTCGTCCAGATTCACATCTTTCAATATCTCTCTCGCCAGCAAATCCATCTCTTCTCCTTTGGCCTCCGAAAGCTTCACGGCGTCTCTGTCCGTCATAGCTCCGCCAGCTTCCGCGCCCGCTTGAAGGCCTTCAGTAGCATCGGACGCGTCAGCTTGCCAGTGTTTGTATTTTGCAGCGACGGATGATAGCTGGCGATCGCGATCAGGCCGCCTGGCAGCTTGTGCTCCGCCCCGTGCGCAAAGGCAAACCCCGCGCGCGTTTTCATCATTCCCGTTCTCACTACGTGCCCTAGTAAACCATCGAACGCGATGCGCCCCAAACAAACTACCACGCGTAAATCTGTCAGCAGGCTCATCTCCTGGTCGAGCCACGGTGCGCAGTTGCGCAGCTCTTCCGGCGTAGGCTTGTTGCCCGGCGGAGCGCAGCGGGCCACTGCAGTGATCCAAAGCCCGCTCAGTTTCATCCCATCGTCACGCGAAACGGCCCTAGGCTGCGACGCGAATCCAGCCTCGTGCAGCACCGGATATAGAAAGTCGCCTGAACCATCGCCTGTGAACGGTCTTCCTGTTCGATTCGATCCGTGTGCCCCCGGCGCCAATCCCAGTGCCAACACCCGCGCCTTCGGGTCGCCAAACGAAGGCACCGGCCTTCCCCAGTACTCCCACTCCGCGTAGGCCCGCCGCCGTTTCCGCGCCACCTCCGCGCAATGTGCGCGCAACCTCGTGCAAAGCTCGCACGCATCAATCCGCTCGTTCAACGCTGTAAGAGTTGTGGCCCCGGCCATGAGGAGATTTTACGGCGCGGCGGCAGCAACTTATGGCAAACTTGGTGCGGAGGAATTCGCACGATGAAACATGCAAGGCTCTTGCTTCTTGCCGGCGATTTTGTTGAGGACTACGAGATTATGGTTCCTTTTCAGGCGCTGCAAATGGTCGGCCACACCGTCCACGCCGTCTGCCCCGGCAAAAAGAAAGGCGATCAGATTCGGACCGCGATCCACGACTTCGAGGGTGATCAAACCTACACCGAAAAGCGCGGCCACAATTTCACGCTCAACGCCACGTTTGACGAGATCGACCCCGCGCGCTACGACGGCCTCCTCATCCCCGGCGGCCGCGCGCCCGAATATCTGCGCCTAAACCCCAAAGTTCTTGACACAATTCGCCACTTTGCCAAGGCCAACAAGCCCATTGCCGCGCTCTGCCACGGCCCGCAACTGCTCGCCGCCGCCGGCGTCATCAAGGGCCGCAAGCTCAACGCCTATCCTGCCTGCGCTCCCGAGGTCGAGCTCGCCGGAGGAACCTACGTTTCCGTCGATATGACGGACGCCGTCGTCGATGGCAATCTTGTCACCGGCCCGGCCTGGCCCGCACACCCGGTCTGGCTTGCTCGATTCCTTAAGGTTCTTGAGGCCCACTCGGCTGCCTGATCTCGTCTCAATTCGTTTCGCGGAAGAGAAATACACTTCCGCGCTCACTGGGAATATGAGTCACGAGAGAAGCGGGCTGCGGCCGCGTGCATCGACGTTATCCCGCAAGGGGTGGGGCGAATAAAGGAGCCCTCAGTGGCGCGAGCTCCACCATTCCGCGCCGCGTCTGCCTGCCGCGCACCCTGTGCCATACTGAATCTGTCTTCGCCTTCCCTTAGGAACCGGAATCACGTCACATGCCGTCCCAACCCAACCCGGAGTTCCTGCGCCGCGCCATCGCGCTGGCCACGCGGAACGTTCTCACCGCAACGGGTGGCCCGTTTGCCGCGGTCGTCGTACGCGACGGCAAAATCATCGGCGAGGGCGCCAACTCCGTCACCGCGACCAACGATCCCACAGCGCACGCTGAGGTTAATGCCATCCGTGCCGCAGCCAAGGCTCTGGGAACCTTCTCGCTCGCGGGTTGCGCGCTCTACACCAGTTGCGAGCCCTGCCCCATGTGCCTCTCTGCGTCTTACTGGGCACGCCTCGACGCCGTCTACTACGGAGCCAGCGCCGCCGACGCAGCTCGCGCAGGCTTCGACGACGCCTTTCTCTACGCCGAGCTCCGGAAGGACTCCAGCCAGCGCAAACTCCACGCAACGCAATTGCTTGCCGACGAAGCCTGGGCCAGCTTTGCCGCCTGGATTGCCGCGCCGAACATGATCGTGTACTGACGCCGCAATCTTATATATGTGGCGCCCTTTCTTGACCCCGCGCCACCGCCTTGCGTATGCTGCGAGCGTTTACGCACGGCGCAGATCATCTGCATTCACGCCGCAAGGGGAGAGCCCGTATGAGCAACGCTGCCACGGCCGCAACCCCCGCTTCGCACATAGGCACTAAGCCGCTCCTCGTTCGCCGCGCCGCCGTCCTCGGCGCGGGAACCATGGGCGCCCGCATCGCCGCTCATCTGGCCAACGCAGGAATCCCCGTTCTTCTCCTCGATCTTCCTCCAAAAGATCAAATCGTTGAGCGGGCCCTCGATGCGCTCGCAAAGTCCAAACCCGCCGCTTTCTTTGAACCATCGCGCGCCGCGCTCATTACTCCCGGCACGTTCGACGACGATCTTCCCAAACTCGCGCAGTGCGACTGGATCATCGAAGCCGTCGCCGAGAACCTCGAAATCAAAACCGCCCTGCTCACCCGCGTCGTGCCGCATCTCGCCGCGCACGCGCTTCTCACTACCAACACATCCGGCCTGCCCATCGCGCGCATCGCCGCCGCGATTCCCGCCGTCCGCCGCCGCTTTTTTGGCACGCACTTCTTCAATCCCCCGCGTTACATGCGCCTCCTCGAAGTCATCCCCACGCCCGAATCCGATCCCGCCGGCGTCTCCGCCTTTTCCGCGTTCGCGGATCTCCACCTCGGTAAGCGGGTTGTCTTCGCACACGACACGCCCAATTTCATCGCCAATCGCATTGGAATCGCGGTCATGTTCAACGCCGCCAACCTCATGCTCGAGCAGGGACTCTCCATCGAGGAAGTCGACGCGCTCACCGGCTCCGCCATCGGCTGGCCGCGCACCGGAACCTTTCGCCTCGCCGACCTCGTAGGCATCGACATCCTCGCCCACGTCGCGGCCAACTTCCCACAGGGCGTCACCGGCGGCCGGTTTTCCCCAATTCTTGCTGAACTTCTCAAGCGCGGCTTGCTCGGCGATAAATCCGGAAATGGCTTTTACAAGAAAATCCGCGGCCCAAGCGGCACTGATTCTGCCGGCAAAGATGAGCGCCTCGTCCTTGATTTGTCGACCTTCGAATACCGTCCCTCCGCCAAGCCCGCTCTTCCCTCGCTCGAAATGGCGAAAAACGCCTCCACGCTTCCGGAGCGCCTGCGCCTGCTGCTCGCGAACAACCCCGCAAAAGACAAAGCCGCGGCCTTTCTCTGGCCCTTTCTCTCCTCGCTTTGGAACTTCGCCGCCGATCGCATCGGCGAAGTCGCCGATGACGCTCCTTCGATCGACGCAGCCATGCGCGCCGGCTTCAATTGGGAGCTCGGCCCCTTTGAAATGTGGGATGCTACCGGAGTTCCTGATACCGTCGCCCACATGAAGGCTCTCGGCCTTCCTGTCAGCGCTCCCGTCGAGGCTCTTCTCGCAGCATCGCGCACCACTTGGTACTCACCCGATCGCGACGCCTGCTTCCAGCCTGCGGCCAGTCAACTCATTCCCATTCCCGCCGTCGCCGGCCACGCCCGCGTCGCCGATTTCCGCCGTTCGCGCGCGCCCATCCGCTCCAACCCCGGCGCGTCGCTCGTCGATCTCGGCGACGGCATCGCCTGCATCGAACTGCACTCGCTCAAGAACGCCATCGGCGGCGACGTTCTTGCTCTCATCTCCGCTGTCCTCAACCCCTCCTCCGATGCGGTCCGCGACTTTGCGGCCTTCGTCATCTCCGGCGACCGCGACAATTTTTCTGTCGGCGCCAACCTCATGCAGCTCCTGCTTACCGCACAGGAGAGCGAGTGGGACGAGCTGGCCCGCGTCATTCACAGCTTCCAGCAGATGACTGCGGCCATTAAGTTCTGTCCGCGCCCCGTCGTCGCCGCGCCCTTCGGCCTCACTCTCGGTGGCGGCGCCGAAATCTGCCTCCACGCCGCGCGCCGCCAACCTCACGCTGAAACTTACATGGGCCTCGTCGAAGCTGGTGTTGGCCTCATCCCCGCAGGCGGCGGCACAAAGGAAATGCTCCTCCGCGCATTCGACTCAGCCACCGCGCTCGCACCTCCCGATCCCCGCGACCCGCCCTCGCGCTTCGCCCAATCCGCGGAGCTCGCCGTCGCCCTCAAGCGCGCACTTGAAACCATCGCTATGGCCAAAGTCTCTACCTCCGCCGCTGAAGCTCGTTCCCTCGGCCTGCTCGCGCCCGCCGACCGCATCACCATGAACCGCGAGCGCCTGCTGCTCGACGCCAAGGCGCAGGCCGCGGCCCTTGCCGAGCCCGGCTACGCTCCGCCGCAACCCCGCATGCAAATCCCCGGTCCCGGCCTCGCCGCGCTCGCCACGCTCGAAACCGGCATCTACCTCATGGGCGAAGCCGGCTACGCCTCCGAGCACGATCAGAAGGTTGCCCGCTGGGCCGCGTACATTCTTTCCGGTGGCCGCATCACTCCCGGCTCCCTCGTCAGCGAGCAGTATTTTCTCGATCTCGAGCGCGAGGCCTTTCTCTCCCTCTGTGGTGAGCGCAAAACGCAGGAGCGCATAGCCTTCACTCTCAAGACCGGCAGGCCCCTGCGCAACTGATCCGCGCCGGCGAGAAAGATTTGCGCTCCTGCTTCCCTCGGCATAGAGTGCTCGTGAGAGTTTTCGATGGTTCGCGCGTTGATCAAATCGGGGCTTTTGCTTGCTTCGCTGCCTATTTCTTTCTGCCCCTCACTGCTCCTGCCGCAGGGTTCGGTCTACGCGGCTCTCAATACGTCCAGCTCGGTCGTGATTGACGGCCACCCTACCCCTTACCTCATCCGCCATCTCCCCCTCAGCTCGTTCCCCGATTTGCCGGCCGCAATACGGGCGCAGCTCAACCTCCGAGGCTGCCTCATTCCACAAACCTACGAGGCCCATCGTCCTGAGAATGTCGTCCACGCCAGCCTTGAGCGCCCCGGCTCCTCCGATTGGGCCGTCCTCTGCTCCGCCCAGGAGACTGTCTCCCTGCTGGTCTTCTTTGGCGGCGATTCGAGCCGGCCTTTCACGCTGGCCACCGCCCCCGAGACCGAGCGCCTGCAAACGCACGATCCCAGCGGCGTTCTCGGGTTCAACTGGGGCATCGACCCGGCGTCGCCGCAACAAGTCCACGAGGCGCAGGCCGGCATGGACCCACGCCCGCCACTTCTCGACCACGACGCACTCGCCGATACGCTCGTCGATCGCCACACCGTCTACCACTTCTATTTGAAGAGCGCATGGATTGTGCTGCAGATGCAGGACTGAACCACGATGCGTTGCCCTCGGCGCCCACAACCGGTCTCATAAATGCCCCTGCCGCATAGTGCGCAAGCATGGGACCCAACCACAAGGGGTGTCCATGATTCCAGCGCGTTGACAAAGGTAGTTTATGAGCCCGGTTCTAGAATCGTGTAGGAGCGCCCCATGCCCGAAGCCGTCCTCGTCGCCGCCGTTCGCACGCCCGTTGGCCGCGCACCCAAAGGCGCGCTCGCCACCACGCGCCCCGACGATCTCGCCGCTTCGGCAATCGCCGGCGCGCTCGCCCGCATCCCCGCCCTCGACAAACCCGCCATCGACGACGTCATCCTCGGTTGCGCGCAGCCTGAAGGCGAGCAGGGCTGGAACATCGCGCGCATGGCCGCCCTCCGCGCGGGCCTTCCCGTCGAAATTCCCGGCGCAACCGTCAACCGCCTCTGTGCCTCTGGTCTGGAAGCCATCGCACTCGCCGATCACCGCATCCGCTCCGGCGCCGCGCAAGTCATCGTGGCCGGCGGCGCCGAATCCATGAGCCTCATTCCCATGGGCGGCAACAAGCCCAGCCCCAACCCATGGCTCGCCGCCAACTATCCGGCCTCGCTCCTCACCATGGGCCTCACCGCTGAGCGCGTCGCTCGTCGCTACTCCGTCTCGCGCGACGACCAGGACGCCTTCGCTCTCGCGAGCCACCAAAAGGCCGTCGCCGCACAAGCCGCAGGCCGCTTCGCAGAAGAACTCGTTCCGGTCACGGTTACCACCGCAGCGCCCAGCGAAAAACCGGGCAAGCCAATCATCAAAGAATCGGTTTTTTCAGCCGACGAAGGCCCCCGCGCCGATACCTCCGTCGCAGCCCTCGCCCAGCTCAAACCCGTCTTTCACGCGCAGGGAACCGTTACAGCAGGCAACTCCTCGCAAACCTCCGACGGCGCCGCCGCCACTGTCCTCATGGAATCCGCCCGAGCGCGCTCGCTCGGCATTCAGCCTCTCGCTCGCCTCGTGTCTTACGCAGTCACAGGTTGTTTGCCTGAAGAGATGGGCATCGGCCCCATCACCGCGATCCCCAAAGCGCTTGCCCTCGCTGGCCTCACTCTCGGTGACATCGACCTCATCGAATTGAACGAAGCCTTCGCCGCGCAGGTCCTGGCCATCATCCGAACCCTCTCGCTCGACCCAGCACGCATCAACGTCAACGGCGGCGCCATCGCTCTCGGCCACCCGCTCGGCTGCACCGGTGCAAAACTCACAGCAACTCTGCTCCGAGAGTTGAAAGCCCGGAGGGCCCGTTACGGAATGGTCACCATGTGCGTCGGCGGAGGCATGGGCGCCGCAGGCATCTTCGAGCTGCTTACCTGAGTCGCCGGCACGCGCCGTCCCCGGCACGCCTCTGGCCTTCTCGCTCCCTTGCTCCCTACTTGTCGAAGAACTCCCCATGCCCCCCGTTCGCCCACGGATCGTAGTGCAGCGCAAAGTTGGCGCGGTGTTGCGTGCTGGGATGGTCGCCGAGCCAGAACTCAATGAACGGATTCGGATTCGGATCTTCCAGCCACGACTCGCCCATAGCGTTGAATGCGTCCACCGCGGTCTTCTGTGGATCGGCCACAATGCCGTGGATCGCCTCCAGCCCGTACACATCGGCCTGGTGCTCAAAGTAGCGGCTGACGCCATTGCTCACCGGTTCCAGAAGGAAGCTCGCGATCGAAATCGAGAACAGGAGAACCACAAATCCAGTCCGCGACGAAAGTTCAGTCGCGCCCCACCGTGCTCCGAACCGACGCACCAGCCACGCCGCAAATGCCGCGCAAGCCCAGTACACGAAGAACAAGCCCACGGCCGACAACGCGAATCCCTTCGGAATGTGATGCAGCACATAGTGCCCGCTCTCATGCCCAAAGACGAACTGCATTTCATCGTCCGGCAATTGGTCGGTCGCGGTATCCCACACCACCAATCGTTTTGTAGCGCCCATTCCCGCCACGAACGCGTTGATCCCCGTGTACTTCGCGCTGGCTTTCAGCAGATACATGCGGTCCGGGGGAATGTCGATCCCCGTCCGCGCTACCACGGTCTCGAGCTTCGCCACCAGGGCCGCGTGATTCTTCGCGAGCGGCTCCTGCCTGAAGAAAAGCGGCACAACCAACGGCTCGATAAAAGTGAGGACCGCCAGAATGGGCAGCGTCACCGCCCAGGCGCCGAGCCAGTAACGCCTAGGCCAGCGCCGCACAATCCAGTTGAACAACAGCAGGATTGGCCCGCCGAATACGAGCGTCAATCCGAGTGCCTTGCCCACGTCGCCAAGCCAACTGCCCCATCCCTGCACGCTGATTCCGTAATAGCGCTCATAGTACTCGCCGATCCAGTCCAGCGGCAGCCCGGCCAGGGCCGAGATGATCAGGTACGCCGCGAAAAAGATCGCACCCTGAACCCAGCGCCGGCCGGAAATTCGCTCCGCCCATCGCTCCAGGGCCGCCGCCGCGCGCGTCGCAAGGAGCAGCCAAAGAAAAACAATGCCCCATACCGATCCCGCAATGGTCAGGATGTCGCGGATTCGACTGATGGCGATCGCCTTGGCCAGCTTGTCCGGAGGCAATGTGTACGCCTGCTGCGGATTCGCCTGCGACGGCGCGGCAGCGGCGACTGGAGCCAGCGCTGGCGGTGTGGCTGCGTTCTGCGCGGCCTGCACCTGCGGAATTATTCCGGCCAGCACTGCAACTGAGCAGACGAACAGCCGCAAGCGGCGTCTAATTCTCAATCCCATTCTCCCTTTGCCCGCCAATTCTGCGAGAATCGAACAAACAGATGCTTTCGCCAAAATCTCGAGCTCTCACGCCCAACCATTCTAAAGGCCAATCATGGCGCCGGATCGTTTCACTCCTCCGCTGCGCGCCCGTAGCAGCCATGTTTTCGCTGCTTGGCCTCCAGTTCGCAGTTCACGCTCAGCAGCCTGTCCCCGTCGTTCTCGACGCGATGACCGCTGAGCTCCATCGCGCCTTCACCTCGCTGGGCAAAACCAGCGGTGCTCCATCGTCAGCGCCCGCCGCGGGCGCAGCGGAGGCGGACGCGGCATCCGCCGGCGGCAAGCAGTTGCCGCCTTATTTCCTCGGTTATACGGTTCGCGATACGAGCTTCGTCTCCATTCGCGCGCTCTACGGTGCACTTGCCGAAAGTTCCGCGGGCCGCACGCGCTCGGCCGACGTACAGGTGCGCGTCGGCGATCCCAAGCTCGATAACACCCACGGCACGCATCGCGGCTCGGCCGTCAACAGCCTCCAGCTCCCGCTTGGCGACGACCGTGCGGCCCTGGCGCGTTCCCTTTGGCTGGCCACCAATACCGGCTACGGCAACGCTCTCGACAACTACCTACGCGTCCAGACCGAGGCCGAGGTTCGCGCCAAGGAAGAGGACACTTCGCCCGATTTCAGCCAGCAGGCCCCGCAGAAGCATATCGGCGCCATCGCTCCGAGCATCGTCATTGACCGCGCCGCATGGGAGCAGCGGGTGAGGGAACTGTCGCGCATCTTCCGCGAGTACCCTGACGTGTACGAAAATATGGTCTTTCTTACCGTGCAGAACGAGACCGACTACTTCACCTCCTCAGAGGGGTCGCAAATCGTCACGTCCCATCTCCAGGCGCGGATCGTCGCTGTCGCCGTCACCCGCGCCGATGATGGCATGGATCTCTTCCGCGAGCAGACCTTCGAGGCCCCATCGGTCGACGGCCTTCCCACACAAGCCGTTCTCGCATCCGCCATGCGCGATCTGGGCAAGAGTCTCGAGGCGCTGCGCAAGGCTCCGGTCACTGAGCCCTTCGACGGCCCCGCCATTCTCTCTGGCCGCGCCGCAGCGGTCTTCTTCCACGAAGTGCTCGGCCATCGCCTCGAGGGCCAGCGCCAGCGCGGTGACGAAGAAGGCCAGACCTTCACCAAGGACGTCGGCAAGGCGATTCTTCCTGACTTCCTCTCCGTCGCCGACGACCCCACGGTCAACACCTTCGGCAGCATCTGGCTCAGCGGCAGCTACCGGTACGACGACGAAGGCCAGAAGGCCGAGCGCGTCGACCTCATTCAGGACGGCGTGCTCAAAACCTTCCTCATGTCGCGCCTGCCCATCGCCAGCTTCGGCGCATCCAACGGCCACGGCCGCGCTGAATCCGGGCACGTGCCCACCGGCCGCCAGGGCAACCTGATCGTCACTTCCACAAAAAGCGTTCCCGACTCCGACCTTCGTAAGCAGCTCATCGACGAAGCCAAAAAGCAGGGCAAGCCCTACGGCCTCTACTTTGAAGACATCTCTTCCGGCTTCGCCGTCACCCAGCGCAGCTCGCCTCAGGCTTTTCAGGTCATTCCTCTCGTCGTGTGGCGCGTCTACGTCGACGGGCGTCCCGACGAGCTCGTCCGCGGCGTCAGCATCGTCGGCACGCCACTCGCCGCCATGAAAAGCATCATCGCCACTGGCGACAAGAGCGAAGTCTTCAACGGTGAGTGCGGCGCGGAATCGGGCACCATCCCCGTCAGCGCAGTCGCTCCCCCAATGCTGCTCAGCACTATCGAAACGCAGCGCCAGCCGCAAGGAACCGCTCGCCCGCCGATTTTGCCCATCCCCGGCGCGGATTCGCAGGCTCCCGCAACCCAGGGGGCCCAATGAACCCGCCGAATTTGATGAAGACAAAGAATGGGTGCCCCATCCTAAAGTTCGACGCGCAACGGCGAGCTTTAGGGTGGGAGCGGCGTTCGATCCTCGCACGATCCATCGCTGCGACAACGATCACGGCCGTATCTTTTCTCTTCGCAGCCACCGCGCCCGCCCAGCCCACCCGCGCTGACGCCGAAAAAGATCCCGTCCTCAAAGCCATGCTCACTGAGCTTGACCGCAGCATGAGCCAGCTCCAGTTGACCGGCTTTGCCAAGCCCTTCTTCATCCAGTACCGGATTGAAGAGGTCAACGACTTCCAGACCTCTTCCGAATTCGGCTCAAGCGAAGGCTCTGACCACGCTCACCAGCGCGTCGTGCGCGTCACCGTGCGCGTCGGCGACTACAAGACCGACAGCTCCGGCGCTCGCGGCGATGGCGCGCTCGAAGTGACTGCACTCGACGACGACCCCATCGCCCTGTGCTCCTCGCTGTGGACCGCCACCGACCAGGCCTACAAAAGCGCCCTCTCGGCTTATGCGCAAAAGCAGGCCGAGTTGAAGCAGGTGCAAACTCCGCCGCAGGCCGACGACTTCAGCCAGGAGAAGCCCATCATCTCTCTCGCCGATCCCATCGCTCTTCACGTCGACGAGAGCTCCTGGGCCGATCGCGTCGCCCGCGCCAGTGGTCTCTATCGCACCGATGCATCGTTCAACACCAATCAGCAAGACATCGAGTACTCCTCCGCCAGTTTTCGTGCCCGCACCAGTACAACCTGGCTTGTCAACAGCGAAGGAACCATCGTTCGCAAGTCCTCCGCCGAATATCAGGAATCCTTTGCCTCGGGCACGCAGGCTCCCGATGGCATGCGGCTCGACCGCTCCTATGGTTCCTCCGGAACCTCGCTCGCCGACCTCGACTCCGAGGCCGTCTTCGACAAGCACGCAGTCGACGAGCTCGCCTCGCTCGCCGAGTTGCGCAAGGCGCCGCTCGTCGAAGAGGAGTACCACGGCCCGCTGCTCTTCTCGGCCGACGCCGCTGCCGACACGCTGCGTTCGCTCCTCGCTTCCTCGGTCACGGCCACGCGTCCCGCGCTCGGAACTGAAGCCCGCACCAACGGCCCGTTTGCATCCAGCTATCACGCGCGCGTCATGCCCGACTTCATGAGCGTTATCGACGATCCAAGCTTGACCACCTACAACGGCAAAGGCCTCCTCGGCGCATACGCCGTCGACGACGAGGGCGTTCCCGCCCAGGCCGTCAAGCTCGTCGATGCCGGCCGCCTCGACAGTTACCTCATCGGCCGCCAGCCCGTCCGCGACTTCCCGCAGTCCGACGGCCACGGCCGCGCCGGAATCACCGGCCCTGCGCGCCCCATGATCGGGGTCCTCAAAATCACCGCGGACAATGGCCTCTCAACCGGCGAGCTCAACCAGAAGCTTTTGGATATGGCCAAGGATCGCGGCCTGCCGAGCGTCTATTTCGTGCAAACTATGGGCCCCGATCGCACTCCTCGGCTCCTCTACCGCGTCAGCCCCGACGGCAAGCGCGAGCTGGTCCGCGGCGCCGTGCTTGCCGACATTGACGAGCGCGCTCTTCGCTCCAGCATTGAAGCCGCGGGCAAGGATCTCTGGGTCGCCAACTCCTTCGTCGACCCGCCGGTCACGATCCTCTCGCCGGCGTTGCTCTATGACGATGCCACCGTCCGCCGCGCCAACGCCAAGAATGACAAACTGCCCTTCTATCCCCCGCCCGATTAGGAGAGAGCGAGCAAACAACAGGATGCAGGGAATCGCAAGCAGGGAGCAAAACGTACGCAGGTTATTCGCTGGGTCCCTATGTCCCTACGTCCCTGGTTCTCCGCTCTTCTTCTTCCACGCTCCCACTATCGCGCCCATTACCACCATGCCGATCAGCCAGAACCCGGTGTTGATGGCGAACAACGCATAGGTGCGCACCTCAAAAACATACTCGGTCGCCCATGTCGTCAGTACGAAGCCCAGCCAAAGTAGTGCGGCCGCCTTCATGCCGCGCAACGCCGTCTGTGGCCCGGTCAGTTGCGTCACGCACGAGATCGCCGTGGCAATCAAGGCCGCCGAAATAAGCGCCGTGCCGTATTGCAGCGCTGGATTCACTCCCTGGCTCATCAGCCAGGCTTGCGTGCGCCCAATTCCGTCAAGCCAGCCCTGCATGAAAAATGAGTACCACGCCGCCTCAAGAAGGAAACACGCCACCGCGGCAACCACGATGGCCAGATAGTTTTGCCTTACTCGCTTTGCTTCCATCGAAATCGCTCCCTCCGTTCCTTTCACTCCACATCCACAACCGCCTTAGCCGCCCGCGCGGACCAGGGCCGGTTCATCGGCTCGCACAGGGCCGGTTAGCGCGAAATTGTAGACGATCCTCCGCAGCCCTGTCGAAGAAGATGATCCTTCTGCGCACTCATTGTCCTGGAATCAGAGAGTGACCGAACAACGGGCGACCCCGCGCTTGAGCACTAGCTTGCCGATCCCTCCAATCCCCGCCAGCGCGCCGCCGGTTAGGTCCAAAATCCACCCATTTCCTCCCCGTGCATCTCACTCTGTGAACTTTCCCGAACCCCAGCCGCCTGTTTGCGCATCCATCCTGATAGATGCCTTTCCCGCCCGGCCGCTGAATTTAACCAAGCTACACTTCATCCGGGCTCAACCCACAAAGTACAATCCGAACGAAGGAGACTTTCCCCAATGGCATACGAGTTACCACCGCTTCCCTACGATTACTCGGCGCTTGAGCCGTTCATCGACACCGAAACCATGAAGCTCCACCACGACAAGCATCACCAGGCCTACATCAACAACGTCAACGCCGCTTTGGCCAATCACCCCACGCTCGCCGCCAAGTCCGTCGACGACCTCATCAGCGATCTCAACGCCGTCCCTGAAGACATTCGCGGCGTCGTTCGCAACAACGGCGGAGGCCACTCCAACCACTCGATGTTCTGGACCATCATGGGCCCGGCCAACGCGTCCGGCATCGGCGGCAACACTTCCGGCGACATCGCCAAGCAGATCGCCGCCGATTTCGGTGACTTCGAGGCCTTCAAGAAGACCTTCAACGAGACCACGGCCAAGCAGTTCGGCTCCGGCTGGGGTTGGCTCGTCTTCACCGGCGGCAAGCTCAAGGTCATTACCACCGCCAACCAGGATTCGCCGCTTTCGCAGGGCCTTTATCCCATCCTCGGCAACGACGTCTGGGAGCACGCGTACTATCTCAAGTACCAGAACCGCCGCCCCGACTACCTCGCTGCTTGGTGGAACGTCGTCAATTGGGCCGAGGTCAACAAGCGCTTCGCCAAAGCCAAGGGTTGAACACAGCCGTTAGCTTTTAGCTTCCAGCTCTCCCAGTGCTGAGTTGATGTAACTCAGTTCCCGCACGATGAGCTAATAGCTACGGGCTAATAGCTAAAGGCTGTTCTTCCAACCGCCGGAGGTTTTTCCGCACATGGCCACCATGCAAATGACAGTGCGCCCCGAGGATCTCTCTCAACTTCCAAAGGGCGCTGAGCGCATCCCCGACCCGGGCATCCTCGTCATCTTCGGCGCCTCCGGCGACCTCACTAAGCGCAAGCTGCTGCCTGCGCTCTTTCATCTCTGGCAATCCAACCTTCTGCCCCAGAAATTCGCCATTGTCGGTGTCGCGCGCCGTCCGCTCGGCGACGAATTCGCCGCCGACATGCGCTCCGGCATCGTCGAGTTTGGCGGCGTCGACGCCAGCGATCCAAAACTCGACGGCTTCGTTTCCGACATCAGCTACTTTCCTCTCAACTTCGACGATCCGACCAGCTACGCAGGTCTAAAAACCGAGCTTGACCGCATCGCAAAGGAGAATGGAATTGGTCCCGATCGCCTCTTCTATCTCGCCACTGCACCCGAATTCTTCACCGGCATTATCGAGAATCTTGGCGCGCAGAATATGGCCCAGCCCGAAAAAGGCCGAGTCGCCATCGTCATCGAGAAGCCCTTCGGCCACGACCTTGACTCCGCCCGCCTGCTCAACCATCAGGTCAACGCCGTCTTCCACGAGAACCAGGTCTTTCGCATCGATCACTACCTCGGCAAGGAGACCGTCCAGAACCTCCTCGTCTTCCGCTTCGCCAACGGCATCTTTGAGCCGATCTGGAAACGCAACTACATTGACCATGTACAGATCACCGTCGCCGAGACGCTCGGCGTCGAAGGCCGCGGCCCCTTCTACGAGAAAGCCGGCGCTCTGCGCGACGTTGTCCAGAACCACATGATGGAGCTGCTCGCGCTCGTTGCCCTCGAGCCACCCTCCAGCTTCGAAGCCGAAAGCGTGCGCCGCGAAAAACTCAAGGTCTGGCAGGCCATCCCTTCCATCCCCGTCCTCAACACCGTCCGCGGCCAGTACGGCCCCGGCATTGTGGCCGGCGAGCACGTTGTCGGCTATCGTGACGAAGAGCGCGTCAATCCCGAGTCCGGCACCGAGACCTACGCCGCGCTCCGCCTCACCATCGAGAACTGGCGCTGGGCCGGTGTCCCCTTTTTTCTTCGCGCCGGCAAGCGCATGAAGAAGCGCGCCACCGAGATCAGCATCCAATTCAAGCAGCCGCCACTGCTCATCTTCAACCGCATGGCGCTCTCCGGCCCGTGCTCCGAGATTCAGCCCAACCTGCTCACCATCCGCATCCAGCCCGACGAAGGCATCTCCCTGCGCTTCGGCGCCAAGGTGCCCACCACACCCGAGATGACCGTCTGTCCCGTCAATATGGACTTTGACTACGAAGCCGCTTTCGGCAAATCCAGCGCCAACGGCTATGAGCGTCTGCTCCTCGACGCCATGCTCGGCGACCAGACCCTCTTCTCCCATCGCGACGGTGTCGAGACCACCTGGGCTCTCTATACCCCAATCCTGGATGCCTGGAAAAGTAAGGCACCGGAGGTGTTTCCAAACTATTTCGCCGGCTCCTTGGGACCCGAATGCGCCGACCACCTGCTCGAAAGCACCGGCCACTCCTGGCGCAACGACCTCGGCCGCAAAGCCTGACGATGGACTGAAGCGCTGGACCGGGGTCCCCAACGACAGATCCTCATCGTTGGGTTGGAAGACCGGCTGTCATTGCGGTGTCCCCGCCCCACGATCTGCCAACCCCGCTAGCTCCGCTTAGCCCTAATACTGTTCACTTAACGATATTTGTGGCATTCTGTATGAGGCAAGGACAGGAGGCCGCAGATGGCGCGTACGGTTGCACAACTTCCTCCGGGTGCACGGATCACGGATTACATCAGTCTTGGGGTGATAACCAAAACGTTTCCCCAGGCCACCATCGGCTCGGTTCTGGGAAAGACGGGAAAGGCCAGCATTCGCCGGCGCGACCTGCCGGCCCAGGTGGTTGTCTATTACGTCATTGCCCTGGCGCTTTACATGCGGTCATCGTACCGCGAGGTATTGCGTTGTCTGCTGGAAGGCATCCAGTGGCTGCGCGATCCGTCGGGCGGTGTGCGGGTGGCTGGCAAATCGGGCATCTCGCAAGCTCGTACGCGGCTGGGCTGGGAGCCGCTGCGGCAGTTGCACGATGAGTTGGTCAAGCCTATTGCGGTCCCCGGTACGCGGGGTGCGTGGTATCGCCGCTGGCGGTTGGTGAGCCTGGATGGCAGCACCTTCGATGTTGCCGACGAGAAGGCCAACGAAGATGCTTTTGGACGCCCTGGCGCCAGTCGCGGCGCGAGCGCGTATCCGCAGTTGCGTTTCGTTTCCCTGGTGGAGAACGGTACGCACGTGCTGTTTGGCAGCCAGATGGATGCTTACCGGACGAGCGAGACGACGCTGGCCAAAGCGACGCTTCCGCGCCTGGGAAAAGACATGTTGTGCCTGGCCGACCGGCAGTTCTTCGGCTTCGAGTTATGGCGTCAGGCGCGGGCCACAGGCGCGGACCTGCTGTGGCGGATGAAGAAGAACATGCGCATGGCCTGCGAACAACGCCTGCCCGATGGCTCCTATCTGAGCCACGTGTATCCTTCCGAGCGAGACTGGCGGCACAAAACCAACGGAATCGCCCTGCGGGTGATCGATTACCGCCTGGAAGGGATCGAAGGCTCCGAGCCGATCTATCGGCTGGCGACGACCATCCTCGATTCCGCGAAGGCCCCAGCCGACGAGTTGGCGGCTCTCTATCACGAGCGCTGGGAGATAGAAACTGCGTTCGACGAACTCAAGACCCACCTGCGCGGAGCCCGGATCGTGCTGCGCAGCAAAACGCCGGACCTGGTGCGCCAGGAGTTTTACGGCCTGATGATGGCCCACTTTGCCATCCGCGGTCTGATGCACGAGGCCGCTCTGAAGGCCGACGAAGATCCCGACCGGCTCTCGTTTCTTCACTCTGTGCGCGTGGTCCGGCGCAAACTGGCTGCCTACGGCGCTATTCCCCCCCTCGCCAGAGGAGGGCATTTCATAATGCCGTTCTCGACGAAATCCTACAAGAACGCGCCGTATCGAGCCGCAACCGGCGCAATCCCCGCGGCGTCAAACGCAAGATGAGCAACTTTCCGCTCCGGCCCCGCCACCCCAAGCCCTTGCCGCCAATCGACATCCGCAAGGCCATAAGGATATTTAAGTGAACAGTATTACGCTTAGCCCCGCTTCTTCATCCCTTCATCCATCGCCTCATTCGCCAGCCGGTCCGCTTCCTTGTTCCCGCCGCGCAGTGTGTGCCGCATCTCGAACCCCTTCAACTTGAGCGCCCGCCGTTGCGCCTCCTCCCACAGCGGTCTTAGCCCCGGGCTCTTCACCTTGTACCGGCCCTTCATCTGCCGCACCATCAGCTCTGAATCCGACACTACCCTCAGCCGCCTGGCCCCGTTCGCCAGCGCCCATTCCAGCACCGCCAGAAGCCCCTTGTACTCGGCGAAATTATTGGTCTGCCGGCCGAGGTACTCGCTCAGCCGAGCCACCACCCGCCCCTCCGGGTCCTCAACCACCGCCCCGTACCCCGCCGGTCCCGGATTGCCCCGCGACCCACCGTCACAGTGCGCGACATACCACCCGCCCGTTTCGTCCCCAGCCGCCTCAGTCTCAAACAGGTTTCCGCTCATCGCTTCCCAGTGTATCGGGAGCCGCCTACCCGCTCGGCTGCGGCACTCCCCCGGCCCCCGGTCCTTGTTCCCTGCCGGGGTCGCGAAGCGGTGGGGCGACAGAACTTCTTCGCTGGGGTGGCTTGGTCCCTCCCTTTCTTAGCCTCCCCGCTCCCTTGCTCCCTGTCTTCCCCAACCTGCTTACAATTGCCCCGTTTCCACGTCTACCCCTTGAGCAAAGTCGGCATCTTCCGCGGGCGGAGAAGCGATGGCTACAGACGCAATCAGTGTTTCCATGACCCCGGCAATGAATCTCGCCCAAACCGCCGGCACTTTAGCTTGGCCTGCAGCCGGGAGGGTACAATCCTCTCCAGACGTGGCTGCTTCCAGAGCAATGGGCGGAGCAAGGCGCCAGAACCCTGGCGAGGACGACGCGAGCCGTGCGCAGGGCCGCGCGCAAAGCCGTGCCCTTGAAATGGACCTGATCCGCGAGGCCCAGGCCGGTTCCCGCGTTGCCTTCGATTCTCTCGTCCGCCAGTATGAGCACCAGGTCCTGCGCCTGGCCCTCCATCTCACCGGTTCCGAGCACGACGCCGAAGACATCTACCAGGAAGCATTCCTCAAAGCCTACCGGTACATTGGTAACTTCCGCTTTGAATGCTCCTTTTACACATGGATTTACCGCATCGTTACCAACCTCTGCCTGGATCAGTTGCGCCGCCGCAAGACGCGCCGCGAGGACCACGCTGTGGTGGTCGACCGCAGCGGCGACGAGATCGACATTCTGGCCTCCGTCTCCGACAACCGCTCGTTTTCCAACCCTGCCCGCGAGCTCGATCGCAAGCTGCTGGGCGCGAAAATCCAGGCGGCGCTGGGCAAGCTCACCCCGCGCGAGCGAATGGTCTTCGAGTTGAAGCATTACCAGGGCCTTCGCCTCCGCACCATCGGCGAAATGTTGAACACAACGGAAGAGACCGCCAAGAACACCCTCTTCCGCGCAACCAAAAAGTTGCGTGCACAACTGGCGGAGTTGAGGTAGTTGTTAGCCATTTGCTCCCAGCTCGATTTTTCGGGAGAGAAACACGAGACTCATCCATTTCACGCGATGAGCCGTCAGAAGAAACGATAAGCTCGGCCAGTGCACGGCGAGCTGACAGCTAATGGCTAAAGGCTAATAGCTGCTCTTTAGAGGCTAAAAGGACGTAACCATGAATTGCGAACTTGCACACGAACACATGGTCGCTGCAGCGTATGGGGAGCTGCCTGACGATCAGGTCCACCAGCTCGAGCGGCATGTGATTGCCTGCTCCGAGTGCCAAAAGGAACGCGAACAGGTCCTGGCGCTCAAAGTGCTCGCCGATGCGCATCCCGTTGTCGAGCCGGATCCGAATCTCATCGCCCGCGCTCACTTGCGCCTCGACGAAGCTCTCGACCTGCTGCCGCCCCGTCGTTGGTATGAGCTTCTCGGCCAGCGCATCGTGAACAACTTCGCCAGCCTGCAGGCTGCGTCCGTCGCTGCGCTGCTTCTGCTCGTGGCGGGCGCAGGCGCCGGAACACTCGGCGGCTTCGAATACGCGCAGAACCGTGCCGCCCACGCCGCAACCGTGGCCCAGGCCACGACGCCCGCCGGAGCGCAGGTGCTGCCCGCCGCGGCCCTCCCGCAGCTGGCCAACGTGGCCGGCATCTCCGGCATCGTTCGTCAGCCCAACAGCGAGATCGTCGACGTCAGCTACAACCAGATCGTTCCGCGTCAGATCGAGGGCTCGCTCGACGACCCCGCCATCCGCCAATTGCTCATGCTGGCCTCTGAAGATTCCGCCTCACCCGGCGTCCGCGACGACTCCGTGGCCTTGCTCGCCGCCGAGTGCCGCGCCGGGCACAGCTGCCAGCCCTCAGGCATCCGCGATGCGCTCATGTACGCCCTTCGCTACGACCGCAGTCCCAAGGTTCGCCAGAAGGCACTCCAGGGCCTGGAGCCTTACGTGGCCGACGATATGCGCGTTCGCGACGCCGTTCTTGAAGCAGTTTTGAATGACAACGATCCGGCCATCCGGACCGCCGCCATCGGTCTGTTGGAGCCTGTCGAATCCGATACCAGCGTCCGCCAGGTGCTCTACTCAGTCTCCAACACGGACCGGAATCCCCAGATCCGGAACGTTTCCCGGGAAGTTCTGAGCCGGGTTCCGCAATTCCAATAATTGTGCTAACCCTTCCGGCCACTGCGCCGTCTTGATGAGCGCGGACCGGTCGACGAAACATGATGGAGACATCGCAATGAATCACCTTTTGAGGCCAATTCGTACATCGCATCTGAACCTTGCATTCGCTGGGCTCGCTGTCGCAGCCTGCCTGCTACTTGCGTCCCGCCCAGCTCAAGCCCAGGCAGGGCAGCTCGCGCCTTTCCTTGAGGACACCAGCCCGCTCCTGGCCCACACCAGCGTTCCCGGCTACCTCGGCGTCGATGTCACCGACGTCGATGCCGACAAGGCGCAGGCCCTCAAGCTCAAGGACGTTCACGGCGCCGTCATCACCCTCATCGATCACGACGCGCCTGCCGGCCAGATCGGGCTCAAGGTCAACGATGTCGTTCTCGCCATCGACGGCCAGAACGTCGCCGGTGCCGATGCATTGCGCCGCATGCTCCGCGATATTCCGCCCGGCCGCAAGATCAGCCTTGAAATCAGTCGCGATGGCAACATCCAGACAATGGCCGTGCAGTTGGTCGATCGTAAGGCCATGGAGCACGACATCTGGACCCGCCTCGACATCGATGTCGACGGCATCGCGCCCGTTGCGCCGCCGCCCACCATGGGCATCACCGGTTCCGATGTCCCCGTTTCGAGCGGCTTCCACATCTCCGTCTTCACCAGCACCCTCAACGTGGGCGCGCTGGTCGAGCCGCTCACCTCCCAGATGGCCGAGTACCTCGGCGTTCAGGGTGGGCTCATGGTCAAGCAGGTGGCTCGCAAGAGCGAGGCTTCTGCAGCCGGATTCAAGGCCTTCGACGTCATCCTCAAGGTCGGCTCAGATTCCATCAACACCTCCGCTGACTGGAACCGCGATCTCCGCTCCAACGTGGGCAAGCCCGTGCAGGTTACTATCCTGCGCGACAAGAAACAGCAGACCCTCACCCTCCAGGTTGATTCCAAGCATCGCGGCGCTGTCAGCGCCCCGGCTTTCTTAAAGCAGCAATCATCAACCGGCGCATTCGTGTAGCCGCTCGATGAACATTCGAATGTTCTGATCCGCATTCACTCGGGCGCCGCGTCAACCTTCGGCGCCCTTCGTGTCTAGCGCCGTAAACTAATTTCTATGGAAGTTCTCTACGGCCTGCATCCGGTCTCTGAAGCTCTCAAGGCCGGTCGCCGCCGCTTCGATCAGGTCCTCGTCGCCCGCGAGCGCCACGACGACCGCCTCACCAGCCTCATCGCCCAATGCCGCGACGCAGGCATCCGCGTCCTTGAGGGGCCGCGCGAGCAGCTCACTCTCGCCGCTAAAACCGACGCCCATCAGGGCGTCGTCGCGCTTGTCCGCCCGCAGGAATATCTCACCCTCGAAGACCTCTTCGCGCCGCCGCCCTCAGCCGGCAATTCCGCCGCACGTCTCCTCCTCGCGCTCGACGGTGTTGAAGATCCGCAGAACCTCGGTGCGCTTCTTCGCGTCGCCGATGGCGCCGGCGTCGATGGCATCCTCCTCACCGAGCGCCGCTCCGCTCCTCTCAGCCCTGCTGCCGTCAAAGCCAGCGCCGGAGCCGCCGAGCACCTCCGCATCGCCCGTGTCGTCAACCTCGTTCGATCCCTCGAAGAGCTCAAGCGTCGCAATCTCTGGATTGTCGGCCTGGATGCGAGAGTTGCCGAGCGCGGCACGACCGCTTACGACCAATTCGATTTCACCGGCGATCTCGTCATCGTCCTCGGCCGCGAAGGCGCCGGCCTCCACGATCTCGTTCGCCGCACCTGCGATCATCTCCTCCGCATCCCCATGGCCGGCGGCGTCAGCTCCCTCAACGTGTCCGCTGCCGGAGCCGTCGTCCTCTACGAAGCCGCTCGCCAGCGCCGTGCCACTGCGAATTCTCCCGCCGCCCTCGTCCAAGACGCAGCCCCACTCAGTGGTGCCCAACGCAGTGGCAGTGGTGCGAAAGCAAATACGCGGAAAGGCCTCGGTTCATGAACTTCGCTTCCATCGGCGCTGCGCGTCTTCTCCCTGTCGCCCTCTGTACCGCCGTTCTCCCCGCGCTTTCCCAGACCGCCCCCGCCACGCCCGTCTCCAATCCAGATCAGCAGCCTCACGGTCAGGTCATCTTCTCCCGCTCCACCGACGACAACGGCCAGACCACCACCACCGCCGGCCCCGCCGCGCCGAAAACTTCAGGCCAGCGCGTCTCCGCTCCCGTCGCCACCGACGCCGAGCGCGAAGCCCTCACCTTCACCGCCTTCGACTTTGATGTGCATCTCCGCCCCCCCGCGCAGCAGATCGCCGTCCGCGCGCTCCTTTCCGTGCGTAATGACGGCCGCACTCCTCTAGCCCACATCCCGCTGCAAATCTCCTCGTCGCTCGACTGGGAAACCATTCGCCTCGCCGGCCGCGACGTCACCTTCACCGTCGCCACCCTCAACTCCGACGTCGACCACACCGGCCAGCTTCACGAAGCCGCCATCGCACTCGCCACTCCGCTCGCCCCCGGCGCGACGCTCCAGCTCGACGTCACCTACTCCGGCTCGATCCCGCAATCCGCCCAGCGCCTCATTACCATCGGCACGCCCGGCGACGCGGCCCTTCACACCGACTGGGACTCCATCGCCGTCGACTTCACCGGCCTGCGCGGATTCGGCAACGTCGTCTGGTATCCCGTCTCCAGTGTTCCCGTCATCCTCGGCGACGGCGCCCGCGTCTTCGACGAGATGGGTGAGCACAAGCTCCGCATGGCAGGGGCGCACTTCCGCCTCAACCTCACCGACGAATTTCCCCACGGCGAGGCGCCCACAGTCACCCTCATCAATGGCCATCTAGTCCCGCTCGCGCTCACCGAGCCTTCAACCGCCGGACCAGAAGTCGCCGGCATCGCCACGGCCAGCCTCGACGAACCGGCTCTCGGCTTTGAAGCTCCCAGTCTCTTCCTCGCCGTCCGCAACGCTCATCAGGCCACCAACACTATGCTCTACTCCATCCCCGAGGACGACTTCGCCGTTGAGGGCTGGGCCTCCGCTGCTTCTTTTGTGACGCCCTTCCTGCAAAGTTGGCTCGGCCAGGCGCCGCGCTCCCAGCTCACCATCCTTGATCTTCCCGACCCGGACGACGCGCCTTTCGAAACCGGCCCTCTGCTCGTCACGGCCATTCGCCAGGGAACGCCCGACGAGCTCGATGGCGTCTTCGCCCACGCGCTCACCCATGCCTGGATGTGTACATCGACGTCTTCTCCCCGCGCGTGGCTCAGCGAGGGCGTCGCACACTTTATGGGAACACTCTGGATCGAGAAACAACAGGGCCGCAAGAAGGCGCTCGAAACCCTTGAGTCCGGCCGCTCGGCTCTCGCTCTCGCTGAGCCGGCTAGTCCCGGCGAAAGCCCCGGCCAGCCCCTCGCCGAGGCCATCTCGCCCGTCTACTACCGGACCAAGACGACGTATGTTTTCTGGATGCTCCGCGATCTCGCCGGCGACGCCGCACTCTCCGCCGCTCTGCGCGCCTATTCGCCCGCCGAAGACGCCGCTCACGGCCTCGGTCCGGCCGCAGGCTCAGACTACTTCGAAAAGCTCATCGAGCGGGCCGGCCTCCGCCGCGATCTTTCCTGGTTCTTCTCCGACTGGGTCGACGCCGACAAAGGTCTTCCCGACATCGCCATCGACAGCGTCTTTCCCTCGCACACTGAGGGCGACAATTGGCTCGTCGCCGTCAACCTCTCCAACTCCGGCTACGCCGCCGCCGAAATCCCCGTCACCGTCAGCAACGCTGCCACCTCCGTCACTCAACGCGTCGTCGTCCCCGCGCGCGGCAAGGCCACTCAGCGCATCCTCATGCAAGGCCAACCCACTCAGGTCCAGGCCGATGACGGCACCGTTCCTGAAACAGAGGCCAGCATCCACATCCGCAATCTCGACGACGCCGGCAGCGGCTCCTCCTCATCTCAACCCACTGCCGTCCAGCAATAAGAAAGCGCGAACGACTCCACCCGTCTCTCTAGAAATGGAAAGGGCTGCGCAGCGCACAGCCCCCCTGATCGATCCGATTCATTTTGGTTGCGCCTTCCCTTTATTCAAGCTCGCGCAAATCAACTCCGCTAACCCCGCCGACTCCGCTATTCCGTACTCCCTGTTCCGTGGTGGCTGACGACTATTAGCTACTGGCTACTGGCTACAGGCTGTCCACTGTCCACTGATCATTGACCACTGTCTTTTCGGGCCTTCACCTTGAACCAGACCGGCGTCCCCTTGAAACCGAACGCCTCGCGAATCTGGTTCTCCAGGAATCGCTCGAACGCAAAGTGCAGCTTGATGTCGCGATCCGTAAACAGCACAAACGTCGGCGGAGCCACTGCCGCCTGCGTCATATAAAAAATCCTGATTCTTTTCGCCATTGGCACCGGTGCCCGCTGAAAATCGATCTTCTCCAGGAAACGGTTCATCGCGCCCGTCGACACGCGCTTTCTCCGCTCCTTGGCCACCGTCACCACCTCGCGCAGCACGCGCGTCATGCCCTTCCGCACCGGCCCGATCGCTTCCAGCGCCGACAAGAAAATCACCGGCGCATAGTCCAGATACTTCAACGCCCCGCGCACTTGCTTTTCAAAAATCTCGCGGTCCGCGGGCTTTTTCCCATCGCTCCGCGCGGTCGTCACCAAATCCCACTTGTTCACGACAATGATCACGCTGCGCCCGCTCTCGTGCGCGTACCCTCCAATCGTCGCGTCGCTCGCCGTCACGCCCTCCGTTGCGTCGATCAACACCAGCGCCACGTCCGCCGCCTCCAGGTGCCGTCGCGCCATCACCACGCTCATTTTCTCGGCCATCAACTTCGTCTTACCCTTGCGCCTGATCCCCGCCGTATCCACAAATCGCAGCGTCTGGCCCTCAAACTCCACCACCTCGTCCACCGCGTCGCGCGTCGTTCCTGCAATCGGCGACACAATCGACCTCGTCGTCCCCGTCAGCGCATTCAGCAGCGTGCTCTTGCCCACGTTCGGCCGCCCGATAATCGCCACCGCCGTCTCTCGCTGCTCAAACTCCCCGTGCGTCCGGATCTTTTTCTCGCCCGTTTCCTCGCTCTGCTCCGCTGCGGACTCATCGCCCTCTTCAACTGCTTCCGCCCGCTCGGGAATTGCTTTCGCAATCGCGTCCAGCAGGTCGCCAACGCCCTGCCCGTGCTCCGAGCTCACCCCAAACAAATCGCGAATTCCCAGCCGCCGAAAGTTCTCCGCCTCCGCCGCCAACCCTTCGGTCTCAACCTTGTTTACAGCCAGAAAAAGCGGTTTTCCGCCGCGCTTCAACAGCTGCGCCAAGTCGTAGTCGGGCCGCGCCAGCTCCGTGCGCGCGTCCACTACCATCACCAGTGCGTCCGCTTCCCCGAGCGCCACCTTTGCCTGCGCAAAAATCTCCGTCGCCATCAGCTCCGGATCGTCGGGCACAATTCCGCCCGTATCTACCAGCCGGTAATGCCGCCCCTGCCACTCGTACTCGCCGTAGATGCGGTCGCGCGTAATTCCCGGCTCGTCGCCCACAATCGAGCGCCGGCTCCCCGTCATCCGATTGAACAGCGTGCTCTTGCCCACGTTGGGCCGCCCCACGATCGCCACCAGCGGCAGCTTCGCGGCTCCCACCTTCAACGGCACAACCGATCTGCGATACGTGGGCAAGACGATCTCCAGCAGCGAAACAGTCGAAGACGCGCTGCTTCATCAGTGTACTGTCCGGTTGGACCTCAAGCATCTGCGCGGCGCTTCCTCGGGGGACGCGGAGCCCTCAACAGATCTGTTGGTGAGCGTCTTCTCATCCGCGCGCGTTGATCGCGGCCTTCGAATTGCCCTCTTATCCGCCGGGAGGACGCCATGCACATCCACCCTTCCGCCATCGGCCTGCATCCGATCAATACCTCCGCTTCCGGCAACGAACGCGCTGCCTCCGCCGAGCGCGCCGCCGAGACTCGCAAGCGCCTCCTCAAAGCCGCACAAAGCGCCGCTGCCGCCGCAACACCCGAAGAGAATCTCCTCATCGGCCAGTGGCTCGACAGCCGCCATAGCCAGGTCCTGCCCGGCGATTCATACCACGCCGCATCGGAAGGCGAAGACCCTGACTTCGGCTAATCCGCGAGCCTCAACGCACCCGCTCTTTGCCACGTACTCCCTATCCCTGCCTTTCTAATCCCCAGCCCCTAATCCCTGACCCCTCCATTCTCGTCCCTGCATTCCCTATGATGGATGCAGCGCCCTCATGCCCTCCTCCGACGCCTCAACCCGCGCCCTGCCCACACTCCACGAATTCTTTGCGCCCGGCGGAATCCTCGCCCGCTCCCCGCTGCCATTCGAATACCGTCCCGGCCAACTGGAAATGGCCAAAGCTGTCGAGCGCGCCCTATCCGAGCGCCGCCATCTCATCGTCGAAGCCGGCACTGGAACAGGCAAAACTCTCGCCTATCTTCTTCCCGCCCTCCGCACCGGCCAGCGCGTCATTGTCTCTACCGGAACCAAGGCCCTCCAGGACCAGCTCTTTTTCCGCGATGTCCCATTCCTCGAAACCCTTCTCGGCGAGCTGCGCGTCTGCTACATGAAGGGCCGCGCCAACTACCTCTGCCGCCGCAAACTCTTCGCCCTCCGCGACCAGCCCATTCTCTCGGGCCTCGACGAAATCGACGAGTACCGCCAGATCGCCGAGTGGGAGCAGATCACTGAAACCGGCGACCGCGCCGAACTCTCCGCTCTCCCTGAATCCTCCGCCCTCTGGCACAAGCTCGACGCCCGCTCCGACGCCTGCCTTGGCTCTACCTGCCCCGACTACCGCCGTTGCTTCGTCACCGAGATGCGCCGCCGCGCCCTCGAGTCCGACCTCATCATCGTCAATCACCATCTGTTCTTCGCCGATACCGCCGTCCGTCTCTCCGCCGGCAACGCTCCCGACGCCGGCGTTCTCCCTGAATCCGCCGCCGTCATCTTCGACGAGGCGCACGAGCTCGAGGAGGTCGCCTCGCAGTACTTCGGCCGCTCGCTCTCCAACCTCCGCTTCGAAGACCTGGCCCGCGACACCGACGTCCTCCTGCGCGGCCAATCCTCCGCAACGCAAATCCCCGCCCTCACTCAGCAGCTCCGCGAGCGTGCGCGCCTCTTCTTCGCCGCCCTCCCCATGCCCGCTGACGGCCGCCATCCCTTCACCAATCGCGAAGAGTTCCTCGAATCCTCCGGCGACCTCTATCTCGCCGTCCGCTCCACGCTCTCGCTCATCGAATCCGACCTAGACCGCCTTGCCGATCTCGATGTAGCCCCCGGCCTCAAAAACCGCGCTGCCTCCCTCCGCTCCGACCTCGAATTCATGCTCGAATCCACCGCCACCAACATGGTCTTCTGGCTCGAGCGCCGAAGCCCGGCAGGAAGCCTGTCCAAAGTACAAGAGGCACAGAGTGCCCGCAGTGGTGCCCGTGGCAGCGCCCGCAGTACATTCCTTCAGGCCACGCCCATCGACGTCTCCGAGCTCCTTCGCACCCTCGTCTTCGAACAGATTCCCACCGTCGTCCTCACCTCCGCCACCCTCACCGTTCAAGGCAGCTTTGAGCACATCCGCCGCCGCCTTGGTCTCGCCGACACCCGCGAGCTCATCGTCCCTTCCCACTTCCGCTATCGCGAGCAGGCTCTCCTTTATCTCCCGCCCTCCATGCCCGACCCTCGCGAACCCGAATTCGTCGCCGCCGCAGCCACAACCATCGAGCGCGTTCTCCGCGTCACCCGCGGCCGCGCCTTCTGCCTCTTCACCAGCTACAGCCAGATGCGCGCCCTCTACGAGCGCCTCCTCCCCGTCCTCGATTTCCCACTCCTCCTCCACGGCACCGCCCCGCGCAAGGCTCTCCTCGAGGAATTCCGCGCCACCCCCAACTCCGTCCTCTTCGGCACCTCCAGCTTCTGGCAGGGAGTCGACGTTCAGGGCGAAGCCCTCAGTTGCGTCATCATTGATCGCCTGCCCTTCGCCGTTCCCTCAGACCCCGTCGTCCAGGCCCGCATGCGCGCCATCGAAGAATCCGGCGGCCGTCCCTTCTTCGACTACCAGGTCCCCGAGGCGGTCCTCACTCTCAAGCAGGGCTTCGGCCGCCTCATTCGCTCGCTCGAAGACCGCGGCGTCCTCGTCCTCCTCGATCCCCGCATCACCCGCCAGCGCTACGGCCAAATCTTCCTCCAATCCCTCCCTCCCTACCGCATCACTAAAACCATCACCGACGTCGAATCCTTCTTCGCACCCAAGCCCGCTTGAGCAGGCGCAACACGACGAGCGCAACACGACAAAAGGCTCGCGGCGCAAGCCCCTTCCGGTTTTGATCAAGTTGAAAGATTTGTTTGAGGACGGCTCGGTTGGCTGAAAGCCGAGAGCGCGGCAATCCCCCCGGGATCTTGCATTACCGCGCTCTCATTACGGCCTTCACCATAGAAGGCGTGATCGCGCGCAAAAGTGCCTCAATTTTCTTCAATTTTCTTGCCGGGATCGCAAATCGGGGATCGGGAACTGCTCACAATAGGCCACTGGCTTTCAAACCGCCCAACGCCGCAAATCCCTTGAAGTCTAGTTGTTGTCTGCTTCCTCAACTGTGGCGGCGATCGGAATCACTTTGTCCATCTTGGTGATCCTGAAGACGTCCCGGACTTTTGGGCTCAATCCGGCGGCAATCATTCTCAAGCCTTGCTTCTGGCAGCGCACATAATGAGTCGCGATGATGCCCAGGCCGGAGGAATCCATATAAGGGCAGGTGGACAGGTCCAGAATGTTTAGCTTCGGTGGTACTTCTCCCGGCGCCGGTTCCAATCCCAGCATCCTGTTCAGCTCCCCCGGCGGCAGAGCGCTGTAAGCGTCGCGTACCGTAAACGGTCCGCAGAAACGTAGAATCACCGTGCCCGGCGATTTGCCCGGTTTGCGTTCGATGCTGAAAGGCCCGCTATTCCACGTCTGCCACCCGGATGTCGCCATCACAAGCTCCTGATTGAAAGTTCCTGATTACAAGTTTCTGGTCCGCCTTATACAACTCCGCCGGCCTGCCTCGCCTGAAGCTGGAACAGCCTGTGCTCACCGAACAATCGCGCTGATTGTCGGTATCCCCAGGGAATTCATCGGCCGGCGCCGAATACTCGGATTTTCATCGACTCCGGCACTGAATTGCAAGAGCAATTCATGAATTGCGACAAAAAAGTAGCCGCGTGCCGCAGCTCTCGCCTTTGAAAGCGCGCGATTCAGAGCCCGCGTCTTTCTAGTCCCTACGTCCCTATGTCGCGGAGCCTGTCCTGAGCGAAATCTAAAGATCCCTACCTGCTTCCCCCCAGCGCCTCAAACATCGCCGCCGAGTCCGTCAGCCGGCTCGCCGCGGCATTCTCGCGGTCGAGCGCCGTTTGCAGCTTCTGCCGCTCGGCGTCCAGCAAACTAACCTCGCTAATCCCGCCCGCCTCGAAGCGCTTCGCCGCAATCCCGTACGCGCCCTCCGCCTCGCCGGCCGCCGCACTGCGCGCCTTCAGTGTCTCCGCATCCCGCTCCGTCGCATACAGCGCATCGGCCACCTCGCGAAAACTTTCCAGCACCATCGCGCGATACGCGCTCGCCGCCTCGTCGTACGCGTCCTGCGCCTTGCGCTTCTCTGCCTGCAACGCCCCTCCGTTGAAAATCGGCGCCGCCAGTGACGCGCCCACATTCCACACATCTCCGCCTGTGTCGAATCGCGTGCCCAATCCGCCTCCGCTTCCCGTCAGAACAATTTGCGGATACTGGTTCGCAGTCGCCACGCCCACATTCGCGCTCGCCGCGTGCAGCAGCGCCTCCGAAGCGCGAATGTCCGGCCGCTGCCGCACCAGCTCCGAAGGCACTGTCATCGGCAGCTCCGCAGGCAGATGCATCGCGTCCAGCGAAATCCCTGCCACCTGCGCCTCCGCCGGGCTCAGGCCCATCAGCGCCGCCAATTGGTCGTCGATCGTGTCCAATTGCAATTCGAGCGGTGGAATCGCCGCCTCGGTCTCCGCCACCTGCGTCCGCTGGCTATGGACATCGAAATCGGAAACACCGCCCGCGCGTTCGCGCTCCTCCGCAATCTTCAGTTCCTTCTGCTCCACTGCCAGCAGTTGTCGCGTAATTTCGATCTCTTTCCGTACATCCGCCTGCCGGATCGCCGCCGCCACCACATTCCCCGCCAGCATCAGCCGCGCGCCTTCGATCTGCCACGCCTCGTAGTCCTGCTGCGCCTTCAACCCCTCAATCGCCCGCCGATTCGCTCCGAACACATCGAGCGCATACGAAACCGCAACCGATCCGTTCAGCAGCGTGAACGGCGACGGATTGGGGAAGGGAATTCCAAACGCCGCGAGGTTGAGTTGCTCCTCGGTCACTGTTGCATTGCCCGTCACCGCCGGATACTTTGTCGCCCCGGTCCGCGCATTCACTTCTTCCTGCGCCTGCTTCAGCCGCGCCGTCGCCTGTTCCAGCGTCGGGCTGTTCTTGAGCGCCTGAGCGACCATCGCATCCAGTTCGGGCGATTGAAACGCTGTCCACCATTCGGATGGGATTACCGCGGACGGATTGAAGTGCTGGGCGTTGCCCGCGGGGCCTTCGCTGATTGCCGTCTCAGCCGGCGGCGGTTGCGGAGTATAGGCAGTCACGGTCGGCGCCGCTGGCGCGTGGTACCGTGGTCCCACTGTGCAGCCCGCGATCGTCGCAAGCCCCGCCACTCCGATCATCCACTTCCAATTCGCGCTTCGTTGCATGACCTCTCCTTCCTTAGTCCAGCGTTCTCCGGTAGGTCGCCACAGCCACGCCCATCACCACCACTGTGAACACCATCATCGGCCACACGCTGGGCCACGAATCCGCCCACCCGTTTCCCTTCAGCAGAATCCCGCGCACCAGGCGATTGAAATACGTCAGGGGCAGCACATTCCCGATGGCTTGCGCCCATCCCGGCATTCCCTTGAACGGGAACATGAACCCCGACAGAATAATGTTGGGCAGAAAATAGAAGATCGCCAGTTGCACTGCCTGCAGTTGATTCCGCGCCAGCGACGAAAACGTAATGCCTACCGTCAGATTTGCCGCGATGAAAAGCAGTGTCGAAAGATAAACGGCGAAAACGTTGCCGAAGAACGGCACATGGAACACGTAGCGCGCGGCCGCAAGAATGATGGACGCCTGCAAGAGCCCGATGCCGATGTAGGGCACGAGCTTTCCCGTCATCACTTCCAGCGGCGTCGACGGCATCGCCAGCAGATTCTCCATCGTGCCGCGCTCGCGCTCTCGCGTCACCGCGAGGCCCGTCATCATCACCATGGTCAGCGTCAAAACCATTCCCATCAATCCCGGCACAACGTTGTACTGCGTAATCTCATCCGGGTTGTACAGCGGATGCACACTCACATCGAACGGCGCCGAATCGCCCTGCAGATTCGCCAGCGGCCCGGTCAGCTCCCGCTGAATCACCGCTTGCGTAATCCCGCCCACCGCGGCCAGCGCGCTTCCCGTCGTCGTCGGATCGGTGGCATCGGCCTCGATCAGGATCGACGGCCGCTCCCGTCGCAGCACCTGCCGAGTAAACCCGGCGGGAATATTCACCACAAACAAAAGCTGGCCCTTCGCCAGCGCCTCGCGCCCCGCTTCCTCGTTCGGCAGCCTCTCGATGATTTTGAAATACGACGAGTTTTGCATCGCCTCGACAAAATCGCGCGTCACGTCGCTGTCGTCCGCGCTGATGATCCCCGTGTCCAGGTGCCGCGGAATCGTGTTAATCGCGAAGCCGAACAGCGCCATCTGCATAATCGGAATGCCCACAATCATGGCGAACGTCAGCCGGTCGCGCTTCAGTTGCGTGAACTCCTTCAGCACGACGGCCCACCATCGCGCCCCCGAAAATCGCTGCCGCCCGTTCACGCGTTCTCTCCAGTCTTCTGTTCCGATCGGCTCATCAAATAAATGAACACGTCTTCGAGGCTCGTCTCGATCCGCTCCACGCGCCGTCCGCTCCGACCAACTGTCTCTTCAATCTCCTGCCGCAGCATTTCGTCGTTCGTACCGCTCACATGCAGCACATCGCCAAACGTCACCGTCTGCTCCACGCTCTTCTTCTTCCTCAGTTCTTCCTGCAACTCCGCCAGGTGGTCGCCGTGAATGGCCCATGTGCTCAGGTGTTGCCCTTCGATGATTTCCTGGGCCGTGCCCTGCGCCAGCAGCGTTCCGGATGAAATGTAGGCCAGCTTGTGGCACCGCACTGCCTCATCCATATAGTGCGTGCTCACCAGCACCGAGATTCCCTTGGCCGCGAGCGCCTGAATCTCGTCCCAGAAGTCGCGGCGCGCGCGCGGATCCACGCCCGCCGTCGGCTCGTCCAGCAGCAGCAGTTGCGGCCCGTGCAGCATGCAAGCCGCCAGCGCCATGCGCTGCTTCCAGCCTCCTGACAGTTCGCCTGCAAGCTGATGCGCCCTCGCCGTCAGCCCCAGGTCCGCAAGCGATTTCCGAACCGTAGCTCTGCGATCGCGAAGCTGGTAGACCCTCGCGACAAACTCCAGGTTCTCCGCAATGGTCAGGTCCTCCCAGAATGAAAACCGCTGCGTCATGTATCCCACGCTGCGCTTGATCTCCGCGCTCTCCCGTCGAATGTCGTGGCCCAGGCACGTCCCCGTTCCCGAGTCGGGCTTCAGCAAACCGCACATCATCCGGATCGTCGTCGTCTTTCCGCTTCCGTTAGGCCCCAGAAAGCCGAAGATCTCGCCCCGCCGCACGCGCAGCGTCACGTCCTTCACCACGTGCTTGCCGTCGAAGTGCTTGTTCAGCCCCTCCACGTCGATTGCGAACTCGAATTGCGCGGCAGCCGTCACTGGACCGTCACCTCCACCGGCTGGCCCGGATGTAGCGTGGCCGCCGTCTGCGGCGGCGGATTCGCAATCACCAAGTAAACCAGCTTCGACCGGTTTTCGTTGCTATAAATCACCGGCGGCGTGTACTCGCTCTGCGGCGACACAAAACTGATCGTCGCTGCAACAGCGTTCGCGCATCCGTCGCACGCCACGCGCACGCTCCTTCCCACGCGCAGCCCGCCCACAACCGTCTCCGGCACAAAGAATCGAATCTCCAGATTTTCCGGCGGCAGCAATTGCACCACCGGATTTCCCGCCGCCACCCACTCGCCCTGCCGATAGAGCGTGTCGAACACCAGGCCGTTGCGCGGCGAGGCAATTTGCTTCTGCTTCAGGTGCCACTCCGCATCGGCCAGTGACGCGCGATCCCCAGCCACCTGATTCGTCTGCGCCTTGATTTGCTGCTCTCGCGCCGGCAGTGCATCGACCGCCAGATCGGCTTCCAGCTCCCGAACCTTAGCAGCGCTCGTCTCCACCGCAGCCTGCGCGTTGATCAACTCCGTCTGCGCAATGCCTCCCGCCTTGAACTGCGCCTCGTAGCTCGCCAGAATCTCGTCCGCCTGCTTATTGCCCGCGACCGCCTGCGCCAGTTGCGCGCGCGTCACGTCCACCTCTGCCGGCCGTTTTCCCGTCTCCAAATCGCTGAGTCGCGATTCCGAGCTCCGCAGCACTTGCTCGGCCGTCCGCCCCTCCGACGCCTCGGGCTCATCGTTCAGCGCAAACAGCGGGTGCCCCGCAGTCACGGTATCGCCGCGCGCCACGTTCACTTGGTCCAGCCTTCCGCTCTGCGGCGAAGCCACGTAGACAAACTTGCCTTCGATGTAGCCCTGGTACGTATTCGTTGGCTTCTGCGCGCAGCCCGCAATCAACACCAGCGCCGTTGCAGCAGCCGCGCTAGCTACGGTTTTCCCCTGGAGAACATGCATCTTACCCTCCATACTCACTTACGCCTCGATCCTGCATTGCGTTTCATCGGGCCGCCGGATTGCCGGCCTTCGCCAGGCTGCAATCCATGGATGAGCAGCCCCGTAATGTGCCTGCTCAGCGCCTCGCGGTCCGGAGCCCTGCGTCCGAAGATATCCGCCCACAAATTGATCGTCGCCATGTGCATCATCACCAGCCCAATCAGCGAAAACATAATCAATCCCGGATCGATCTCCGTATTCGCCGTGCCGGCGGCTTGCGCCTTGGCCACGCTCTGGCTCAGCGCCCCGATCTTCTCGAACGGCAGATGCCGCAGCACTCTGCTGCGCAACAGGCCGCCTTCGTTCAGCACTTCGCGCATCCACGTCGATGGCACCCACGGCATCTTCTCAATCCCGGCCAACATCCGCTCCACAATTCCGCGCATAATTTCCGTCGGAGCCTCGCCCGCCACCGGGCCCCACACCCCCGCGATCAGCGGAGACAGCCGCTCCTCTACCACTGCGTCCAGCAATTGATCCCGGTCCCTGAAGTAGTAGTGCAGCATTGCCGGAGTCAGCCCCGCCTGCTCGGCGATCATGGCAAACGTCGTCGCCGCGACTCCTTGCTTTGCAAAAAGTTCCGTAGCCGCCTCAAGCAGCTTCTCGCGGGCGTAGAGCCCCGAAGTGGAGGTGGGTCGTCCCGGCCCCCGTGCAGATTTTCGCCGCCCCTGTCCCAGAGCAGATTCCCGCTGCCAGGGCTCCCGTGCAGATTCTCGCCGTCCCGGTCCCCGAGCGGAATCCCGCTCCCCCTGTCGCAGCGTGGATTCCCGCCGCCCCGGCCACTCTGATGAGGGTCGCCCCGGCTTCCGTGCGGATTTTCGTGCCGTTCGCATCGTCAAGAGATAACCTCGATGGCCGCCTTCAGCAGTCGCTCGCGCGCATCAAGACCAGCGCTGGCGACAGGCCACCCCGTCCCTCGCGCTGATTTCCATTTCATCTTCATGGAATAAAATTAAATAATGCATTAATTAAATAACATATCACTGCAGATTGTCGAGCCCGGGCTCCCGCGCCCAGGCATCTCCGCCGTTTTTGCGATGATTTCGCCCCCTCGGCGCATCCGAGTGGCTAATCGAAACTTGAACACCAGGGAAGCAAACCCGCAGCTCGGACCGTGAATCGCGCAGGCAGCCTGGTCCCCAACCCTTGATTCCTATACATGAGTACCGGAAGCTGAAAGCTGAAAGCTGGCGGCGAGCAGCTAGAAGCTAGCAGCTGCGTCTACTCCATCCACAGCGCGCTGGTAATAATTCGTGGATAGTAGCGGCTTGCCTTGCCTTCGCCCGACACGATCTGGTCGCAGCATGCCCAGTACGAGCTGCCCTCCGTCTGCCATTTCACATGCGCCGCGTCGGCCTTGCGGAAAACATCCGCCACCTTCGGATCCTCATCCAGGTGGAACACTCTCCGCGTCACGTGCATAAAGATCGAAATCTTGCTCATCCACGAGTTGTTGCTCGTCGACGACAGCTTGATCCCGCCGTCGGCAAACAAATTCCGCCGCTTCGCATCCAGCAGCAGCTTTCGCGTGTGCTCCTTCAGCGCGTCGTACATCCGCTTCTCCTCCGCGCTCCCGAACACCTGCTCCAGCGTTCCCCCGGCAAATCCCGTCTTCACAAAGTACAGCGGATACGCGCACCCCTCCACAGCCGGCAAAATCCGCGACCCGTACCCCGGGTTCCCCTTCTCGAAGATCGCCGGCAGCACTCCATCCACCGCCTGGTCGCTCACCACGCCTGCCACCTTCACCGCCAGATCCGTCGCCCGCTTCTCGTCCGCCGCCGCGCCCAGCTCGCGGAACAGCAATGCCAGCGCGCGGTAGCTCGCCCAGCTCTTCACCGCGATGTACACGTTATTCCGCGTCTGCGCCAGCGAGTGGTCCAGCGAATCGTACGTCGTAATCTCCTGCCCGCCCGCCGTCCGCGTGCTGTCGTACTGCGCAAACCCCACGTCCCCGCCGCGATTGATCATGCTTTCGAGGCACTCCTCCACTACGCCGCGATTCCGCTTCAGCCACTCCACATCGCGCGTCTTCGACACGTAGCACCCGGCCACCAGAATCCAGTTGCACAGTTGCTCCTGCGTCATGTAGCTGAAGCACCCCGTCAGATTCGCTAGCTCATAGCTGCTCCGCCCCTTCGGCGAAAAACTATTATGCGCGCCCATGTCGTGACAAAAGCTCAACCCGCCCGGCTTCGTGTCGTACGGCCGCGTCAGTTGCGCCTCATCCGGAGCCGGCGGAGCCTGCGACGGATCGGCCTGCCCCAGCGGCGCCGCCATCGCAATCTCCGTCTTGTACACCTTCACCTCGTCCGTGTAGCTGTACCGCCGCGCAAACGTGTCCAGCAAATTCCGCACCAGCCACGAGTTATGCTCGAGCTCCCAGAAAACGTGATCCACCGCCAGGTCGAGCGTGTTCATCATGCAGTACTCGCCCTCGTTCACCACCCACAGCGGCTGCCCATCCACCTCCAGCAGTTGCGTGCTCCCGTAATAGCTGTGCGTCGCGTGCGCGATAATAAATCGCTGATCGTCCGACAACTTCGCCGCGTCCAACTTCGCGTCCAGCGCCTCAGCCCGCGCCGCCATCTCGTCCGCGCCGTCCAGCGCCGTCTTCAGCACGTCTCCCAGGCCCTTGTAATACCGCGCGTACAGGTACTTCCCGTCCAGCCCGTTCGTTTGCGCGCCCTCCAGGTAAGACCCCAGCGCGATTGTCAATCCATACTTCTTTCCCGCCGGCACTTCGAATCCGAATCCCGGGCATGACCCCAGCAAGTGCACCGGGTTATACCGCTCCCTCACCCCGTCGCTCGCTGACCACCGCATGAACACAAACGGCTCAGTCCCCGCCGTCGCCTTTTTCCCCGTCGTCCAATCCCAAAGCTCCGCCGCTCCACCCGCCTCGCGCCTGAAGGCAAAACCCAGCCGTCCCGCTCCCAAAGCGTCTTCCAGAATCCGCTCGCCCGGCCGCGCATGATTCAGCGCGAACATCGCCGTCTTCGTATCGGTACCCTTCGTGTTGTCCACGACCAGCCGCGCCACCACCGCCGGCAGCAGCCCATCGCGCATCCGCTCCACGCTCTCCAGCTCCGGGTCGGGAATCGACCCAAACGGCGAGTACACCGTAAACGTCAGCCCATCCGCGCGCCACTCGTCCGTCGACCACCCATACGACCGCGCAATCTCCTCTGTCTTGAACGGCTCCGCATCCGGCTTCACGTTCTGCTCCGACGGTCCCGCCTGCTCCACCAGAAACGCATCCGCCGCGCGGCTCACCGCTCCCACATAAAACGGCAGGCATTTCAACGTCGCGCCCGAATACCTGTCGCCCTCCTTGAACCCGACAAAAACCTCCTGGTCCCCCGGCTGCCCAATCTGCAGCCCAATCCCGCCGCGAGTCCCGAAGTTCCCGCAGGTAAAGCTCATGAATGCCCCCATGGGCGAGTGTTGCGCGTTGAAGCTAAAGTCGTATGGGATCGGTCCACGTTTGGTCACAGTTCTTCCTCGGGTAAAACGATTTTTGACGCCAACCCAAAATACTAACCCATCCCCACAACGCCACGCCTCCGGATACCTCGTTCCCGGCGTTCGCCGCGGCGAAGTCGCGCGACGAACCAACTTAACCGCTCGCCGGCCACCCACTCATCCACGCTTGTCATCCTGAGCACAGCGCGCCGAACGCAGCCGCAGGCCCAGACGTTGCTTCCCGACCTGCATCAGGCTCGCCTTCGCAGGCCGCCGAACCATCACGAACCCACCCAGGAGGTTTGCCACACGCCTCAACGATGCTCCGAGATGAGCAATTCTGACCAGCCCTCCTGCCTCAACCTGCTCCAGAGTTGATTCGTTCGCCGGTTTGCCTGGCCACCCCGCTCCAGCTGTCGTGGTCATTCGATGCAAAGGAGAACGTTATGCCCCACTTTACGCTTGTCCTGTTGATCGTTGGCGCCTTCGTCCTCGTTCTCGGCATTGTCATGGACGTGAGAGCCCACCTTGAGAATCGCGGTGAAGAACTGGCGCCTTTCCGCAATTATTTCGGAGCCGAATACGACCGCGACCTCCAGCGGCAAAGCTCCTGGAGCGACGGCGAGAACCCCTCTGACCGTCGAACTCGCTTCGAAGCCTTCAACGTTGGTGATTGCGGTGCCACCGAGCGCTATTCAAGAGGCAGCGGCACAATCCGGCGGAATCGCGCCCGGGATTGATCCAGGGGTCATCCACCCCGCAACGATAGAGGACATTCCCCCCGCTCTCTCTACGGCCCATTCATTCCCGCAGTGTGCAATTCTGCCCAGCATTCATGCTCCCGGCCGCCCATGATCGATTGTGTGCAGGTTCCTTCCCGTCGGGGAAGCCTCCCCATTCACCCTTTGCCGTCGCGGAAATTCCGCATAGGAGAACACAATGTTCAGTCACTTCACGAATGCCCAGCTCATCGTTGTTGCGGTTGTCATCCTCTTCATTGTTGTCATCGCCGTTGCCACTTACCTTGAAAAGCGCAAAACCAAGGCCCTCCGCAATCGTTTCGGATCGGAATACGACCGCGCCGTTCTGAAACACGGCTCCCAGCAGAAGGCCGAGGCCAAACTTGCCGGCCGCCAAACCCGCGTCGACGCGTTCAAAATCCACGAACTCGGAGCCATTGAGCGGGAGCGATTCGTCGCCGCGTGGCAAACCGTGCAATCCCGCTTCGTTGATTTTCCCAAGGCTGCGGTCACTGAAGCCGACGAACTGATTGCTGCGCTCCTCGTGGCCCGCGGGTATCCCAGGGACACCTTCGAGCAAAGCGCCGCGGATCTCTCCGTCGCCCATCCTCGCATGATGGAAAGCTACCGCGCTGCGCACGCCATCGCGGCGCGTCCCAGCGGGTCTGAAGCAAACACCGAAGAGCTCCGTTTCGCAATGATCCAATCCCGCGCCATCTTCGACGAGCTCATCCAGGACCAGACCCCTCAAGAGAAAAGGTCAGCAGCATAGTTCGAAGCGACCGGCGCGAAGGGGCTGGATCGGGGCCTGAGCAATGCGAGCAGGCCTTGGCGCAGATCCCCTGGAGGATCGAAAATGGGAACCCTCACCAGCACAAATCGATGCCTTCGCAAGTCGGTGCTCCCCATCCTGGCGCTCGTGGGCGCGTTCACGCTGGCAGCCACCCCGGCATTCGCCGCCAGCCCAGGCTTCGAAAAGATTCGTGCAACCTACGCTCAAGCCGGTAACACCATCGGCGTAACGCTCATCGTTTACAACTACACCACTTCTACTGATCTGCAGCTTCTTTCATTGGCATTCCAGCAGGGCCAGGATCGGCAATTGGCCTCCGCGCTCTCCAAAACGAAAGCGGTCGGTCATTGCTTCATTGCCGGAGATCCCAGCTTTGACGTCGCCTTCATCCAGATGGTTGTAACGCCGACCGGGCGGGAGATCACCTTTATCGCCAACCGTCCGCTTCAATCCGATGAGGTAAGTTCGGATCCCGACTCCCAGTCTTTCGACCTGATGGTTGGTCAATTCGAAATCAATGACACCGACAATACCAAGAGCACAGGGTTCCTGTACCTGGCAAGCCGGCTCGTGGTCGATGAGCAGGGAGCGTTTCACTACGATCTGGCCGGCAGTCCCTGGTCGCTGGTCAACGTTCTCGATTCAAATTGGGCGCCGGCGCAGGCTGCGCGCGAGACTCCCGACGCAACTGGCCCGCCACCCCCGTCTTCGCTCCCGCAATCTGCAGTCAACGCGCAAACCACAGGTTTGCAGTAGCTCACGGGATAGCGAACATCGCGGGGATTTTGCGCGTTGAGCACGGCACTTGATCGAGCAGGGGCACATTGAGCCGCGACTTATTTGCCTGGATGCAGGAAGTTTTTCTGGGTTCCTGGTGTAATTGTCGCCAACCGGAGGTCTGACACGCCGCCGAACGGTGAAGAATCCAGGCGCTCCCCGGAGCCATGATCGTGGGTAACTGGAACCAGATTAGCCAACATGCCGGTCGCGCACGGGGGACCTGAACCTGTGGCTTGCCGGTCTGGCCATCTGCTGTCGAATCAAGGAGATGAAATCACAGCGTTTTACGCTCGATCAAAGGGACCAGAGTGGCTCCCCGGAGTGTGCAAAAGAGAACAGTTCTGCTGCGTGGGTTTTGAGATTCTTCAATCAATTTCGTCTGGGAAAGTTCTCCGAACTCATGAATCTTAGATAAATTGTGCTAGGGTCCCCGTGCAGAGGAGAGACAAATGGGAAAAATCCCAGACAAGACAGTTCTTCTGATCGAGAATGACCCCAAACAAACTCGCATCATCCGCGCGATGTTCGACGATCAGGGCTCATACTCTTTCGCATTGACCCACGTGGTATGTTTGGCGGACGCCGAGACGTATCTTGCGGGGCATCCAGTTGACATTGTCCTGCTGGACCTCGGATTGCCCGATCCGGGAGGACCGGATGCGGTCAGACGGGCGCGTGCGGCCGCGCCCCGCGCCACCATCGTGCTGTTGTCCAGCCTGGACGACGAGCCGAAGGCAATTCAAGCCATTCATGAGGGCGCGCAAGACTATCTCATCAAGGGACAGATCGAGCCGCACAAACTCATGCGAGCCCTGGGCAATGCCGTTGAGCGCACGACGAACGAAGAGATCCTGACCGATGAAAAGGATCGCGCCCAGGCCACGCTCAATTGCATTGCAGATGCCGTGATCTGCACCGACATGTCAGGAAACATCACCTTCTTCAATCCCATCGCGGGCGACATGATGGGCTGGCGGCTGAAGGACGCAGTCGGCCGGCACCTGACTGAGGCCTTCCGGGTCGTGGACGCCTCCACTCGCAAGGCAATCCTGGATCCCATGGCGAAGGCGGCATCGGAAAACCTGACGGGGAAACTGCCGTTGAATTGTGTACTCATCCACCGCGACGGTCATGAAGCCTTCATTGAAGACTCTGTTGCCCCCATCCACGACAGTGAAGGAAAGGTCACTGGAGCGGTGATCGTGTTTCGCGACGTAAGCGTGGCGCGGGCGCAGTCGGAGCAGATGATTCATTTAGCCGAACACGACTCCCTGACCGGATTGCCCAATCGATTGCTCTTTTGCGACCGGGTTGGCCAGGCAATCTCACTTGCTCGAAGACACGGAGGCCAGGCCGCTGTTCTGTTCCTGGATTTGGATGGCTTCAAACAGGTCAACGACTCCCTCGGACACACGGCCGGCGACAAGCTTCTTCAATCTGTCGCAAAACGATTGCTGGCCTGTGTACGCGACCCTGATACGGTCAGCCGCCACGGAGGCGATGAATTCGCCGTGCTGCTGCAAGATATACATCGGCCTCAAGACGCCGCTGCTACGGCAAAAAGAGTGCTAAGGGCGCTGGGCGAAGTTCATTCGGTCGACGGCCACCAGCTTCACGTCACCGCAAGCATCGGTGTCAGCATCTACCCCGACGACGGTTTCGATGCGGAGACGCTCATCGGGAATGCAGACACTGCAATGTACAAGGCCAAGAAGAACGGTTGCCAGAGCTGTCAGTTCTTCAGTCCGGAGCTGAACGTCTGCACACCGGAGAGCCAGTTCACCAGGGAGGATCTGCGGCTTGCGCTGGAACGGAACGAATTGACGTTGCACTACCAGCCTAAAGTCAATCTGAAAACGGGAACCATCACCGGGGCTGAAGCGTTGTCCCGCTGGAGCCACCCCACGCGCGGAGCGATTCCTCCGGGGCAGTTCATTCCCATCGCAGAGGAATCCGGCCTGATTCTGCCCATCGGCGCCTGGGTTTTAGATGAAGCATGCACGCAAGTCCGAGCCTGGGCGGAAGCGGGCATGCCCGCAAAGACGATCGCCGTCAACGTCTCGGGAGTGCAGTTTCAGAGCGAGGATTTTCTGGATGGGCTATTCGCGACCCTCAGCAAAAATGGCATGGATCCGGGGCTTCTGGAACTGGATCTAACCGAAAGTGTTCTGATGCACCATCCCGAGCGCACAGCATTCATCCTCAAGGCCCTCAGCGATAAGGGTGTGCAGGTATCAGTCGACAATTTCGGCACGGGCAACTCTAGCTTCAGCAGCATGCAGAAACTACCTCTCAAATCCCTCAAGATCGACCGGTCGTTTGTCCATCAGATCACGACCATTCCCGGTGGAACGGCCACCGTTGGAGAATTCATAAGCATGGGCAGGAGCCTTGATCTTCGGGTCATTGCTCAGGGAGTTGAAACGGCTGAAGATCTGGAGTTTCTGTGGGAACACGATTGTGACGAAGCCCAGGGAAACTTTTTCAGCCAGCCCGTTCCGCCCGATCAGTTGACCAGGCTGCTCCAGCCAAACTGAGCCTGCGCGATGGGCGCGCCGCAAACCGCCCGCACTTTTGGAAAAAACAGTCGCGGCGTTTTGCCCCCGGCCCCGCCAACATGCATTCCCATGCGAGTCATCCGCTGCTCACGCGAGCTTGGCTCGTTTGGCGGTTCGTGCTTTGCTGGGTGCAGGGTCGAGGAGTTTGGGCCGTGATGAATTCTCCTCGGGCAGCTTGTCGCGCAAAACCGCGTTGAGCAGCGACTTGTGAACCCGGATGCCGCCGTTGTAATCGATGTAGCCGAGCTTCCTGAAGCGATTCATGAAGAAGCTGACACGTGATCGAGTTGTACCGATCATGTCCGCAAGAGTGGCCTGCGTTATCGGTGGGATCTTTGCCTCCGGCTTACCCGGTTCACCATATTCCGCCATCATCAAGAGTGTCCGCGCCAAACGTCTCTCGCTGGAGTTGAATAGCTGATCGATGAGGTCGGCCTGGGTTCTCATGCCCCGAATCACGATGAACTTCACGAAAAAGGTGGAGAACTTATGTTCCGCCTGGAGGACGCGCAGTATTTCCGCCGTCGCGATTTTGAGTACCGTACAAGCGGTAATGGCTGAGGCCGTGACCGTTCGCAGCGTTCCCGCTCCGGCGATCGACTCCTCGCCAAAAAAATCCCCGGCGGCGAGCAGCGTAACCGTCGCTTCCTTGCCGTTCTTGGCAATGAC
>Ga0224555_1000361_pt1 | contig 69308 bp, 40 predicted proteins | sample 714S23034metaG_FD_180687 | JGI IMG/M metagenome (GOLD analysis project Ga0224555, IMG submission 180687) | Peat soil microbial communities from Stordalen Mire, Sweden - 717 S2 30-34 | ecosystem: Environmental > Terrestrial > Soil > Wetlands > Peat | place: Sweden: Norrbotten County, Stordalen... | reverse complement strand
TGCCGCTATCGCCCAATGGCGCAGTAGACTCCCGCACCACTCCGGTTCTCTTTTCTCCCCGCCGCTCCCTCAAGACCACAATGTCGGCGAATCTGGAATTCAGCCACTTGCGCCACGGGCTGTTAAGCAAAGCCGGTTCTCTGCCCTTCTGAGGCGCACTGCTACTCCGCCCGCATCTCTGCGGCGAAGCGGACCTGGAGTTCGCGGCGGAGGACTTTGCCGGTGTGGTTTTGGGGGAAGGCGGCGGCGTCGAGGATCCAGATGCGGCGCGGCGCCTTGTAGGGGGCGAGGTTCTGGCGGCAGAAGTCGAGCAGGTCGCTCTCGCTGGCCGCGGAGCCGTTGCGGAGTTCGACGGCGGCGGCGGGAATCTCGCCCTTCTCCTTGTGAGGCAGGCCGAAGGCGGCGGCGCGGGCGACCGCTGGGTGCGCCATGATGGCCTCTTCGAGCTCGCGGACGTAGACGGAATAGCCGCCGGACTTGATGACGTCCTTCATGCGGCCGACCAGGCGGATGAGGCCGAGGCGATTGCGCGTGGCCAGGTCGCCGGTGCGCAGCCAGCCGTCTGGAGTCAGCAGATCTTCATCCGTGCCCTTGTCCTTCCAGTAGTGCGGAGCAAGGCCGCGGCGGTAGATCTGGCACTCGCCGGTTGCGCCTGCGCGCACGGGACGGCCGTCTTCGCCGGCAACGCGAATTTTGAACGGCGGCATGGGGAAGCAGAGGTCGCCACTGCCGGGCAGCAGGGACAGGTCGACACCCATCATGGCGAGGCCGCCGAGTTCGACCATGCCGTAGCCGTTGAGCAGCACCGGAGGAATGCGCCGGGCGCCTGGGAGCCGAATCAGCGCGCCATACTGGCGCATGCGTTCGCGGACCTCCGATGGGAGGTAATCGCTGGCGGAGAGCCAGAGGCGTACGGTGGCGAGGCGCGCGGGCGCGGGATTGCTGTTGACCAGGCGGGCGAACATGGCAGGTACGCCGACGACGGCGGTGACGCCGTGGCGCTCGACCAGGTCCAACGCGCCGGCGACGTCGAAGTGATCGAGAAAGCAGCCGCGAATGCCGGCCATAAGGCCATAGAGTGCGATGCTGACGGCCATAATGTGCGACCACGGCAGCGCGATGAGCGCGAGGTCTTTGGGGCCGAGCACCAGTCCGGCCAGAACGGTGGACGAGCCCGCGCCCAGCAGGGCCCGGCTGGACAGCGCCGCGCCTTTGGGAAAGCCGCTGGTGCCAGAGGTGTGGAAGACGGCGACGGTTGCGGCGGGATCGATGGCCGTGGGCGGGAGGGGCGCGCCGGTATCGGTGACGCGGAGGAAGCCGTCGAGAGTATCGGACTCGTCGTCGGCCTGAATCCAGGTGCGGACGGGAAGCGCGTCGCGGTCGAGAATATTGCGACCGAAGACGGCCTTGTCGGTGACCAGGATGTCGGTGCCGCTGTTGGCCAGGATGCGGCGGACCTCGGCGAGCGAGAGCATGGGGTTGAGCGGGACGGCGATGCCGCCGGCGCGGATGATGGCGAGGAACCAGTGGAAGTACTGGGTGTTGTTGGTGCGATAGATGGCGACGGGCTGGCCGGGCTTGAGGTTGACCGTGCGGCGAAGAAACGCGTCGAAGCGGCAGATTTGGGTGTGCAGTTCGGCCAGACGAAACGGCCCGCTCTCCTCGATGGAAACTTCGCGATCTCCGTTTCGGCGGAGCAGCTCGTCGACCAGGTTGGCCACGGTGACGTTGCGATCGCGGGAGAGACGATAGGACCGGAGAAGACTCATTGGACGGGAACCGGTTTACGCCCCCATTCGCTGGCGACGCAGTAGTGGAAGAGGCGGTCGAGGTAGTCGAGCACATGCGGCGGACGCAACCCGGCGGGCTCCAGCAGGCGCTCGGCGTTGGTGGTGTCGAACTGCATGCGCATGGAGAAGTAGTCGCGGTAGGCGCGGCCATCGACCAGCACGCGGCGTTTCTTTCCCCACAGCAACATGAACAAAATCGGGCGCACCATGGCGAAGAAGAACTTGGGATCGACGTAGCGGGGCGCGGCCGAGTGGAAGTACTCGGCTGCGCGCTGGGCGATCTGGGCGATGGTGGCGCTGCCGCGCGGGCCGGCGCAGAGGTGGACCGCGCTGCCGAGGGCGGCGGGGTCGAAGGCGAGTCGCGCGACCGCGGTGGCGACGTAATCGACGGGCACGATGTCCAGCACGGCGTCGGGATAGCCGGGCACGGTGCGCCACAGACCGCGCGCGTAGATCTTGAGCGGCCAGTACATCATTTTGAAGCTGGAGGTGGCGCCGGTGCGGGAGTCGCCCACAATGATGCTGGGCCGGAGAATGACGCCGGGCAGCGAACCCAGGTAGGAGCGCACCAGCGCTTCGGCCTCGGCCTTGGTCTGCTCGTAGGTGTTGCGGTAGCCCTGGCCGGCGGCGAGTTCGTCTTCGCGCACGAGGTCGGCGCGCTCGCCTGCGACGTAGGCCGTGCCGACGTAGGCCAGGCTGCGGAGCTGAGGCGCAGCAGCGGCGAAGTCCAACACGCGGCGGGTACCTTCGACGTTGATGCGGCGGGCTTCGTCCAGCGAGTGGTCGAAGCGGACGGTGGCGGCGGAGTGGATAACGCGGGTGGTCTCCGCGGTGAGGCGCTGGTACGCTGCGTTCTCCAGACCGCAGTTGGGGTGGCCGACGTCGCCGGAGAAGACCTCGACGCGGGAGCGGTCGGATTCAGGCACGAACTGGTCGGCGCGTTGCTGGCCGGACTTGTCCGGCCGGTCGCGGATGAGCAGCGCCAGCCGGGCGTGGGGCTGATGGTCGAGCAGCTCGTGTACCAGCTGCGTGCCGAGAAAGCCGGTCGCGCCGGTGACAAGGATGAGTTCTTCATTATTCATGCAGGCGTCCGACCCCAGTGCGCGATCAACTTGAAGGCCGGTGAAGGAAGGTTCCGGACTGCCTGGGCAACCGTCAAAGTCATACTCCATGATAGCCCGTGAAGGTGCCTCGCCGCCGCCGCGCTGGAGGGGGCGCAAAGGGATGGATTTGCGCCACAACTCCCTCGTGATGGGGGTCACAGGCTGGGTCTGGCGCTGACTGAGACAATGAAGGCCACGCAAGCGAGGATCGAGACTATGGCTACGGCTACGGCAGCAGAATCGAAGACGATGCATACGCTTCCCGGGGATGCGGTACGCCAGATCCAATGGAGATTTGCGGACCGGTACGACTTGCAGATGCTGGTGCAGGGTGCGCGCGGAGTGGCGCGGAGCACGGTGGCGCGGATGGTGGCCGCAGGCGAGCGCAATACCCACGAGTGGACCCCGGCCAAGAGCGAGATGATGGAGGCGTTCGATCGCGCCGGGATCACGGCAGCGTTTATGGAGCCGGAAGAGGGCGGCTTCATCGCCGGGCCGAAGAACCTGGCGCTGTCGCTGGCGGCTTTTGAGCTAGCGTGGGTGGATGGCGGCGCGGCGACCGCGAGCCTGGCGAGTTTTCTGGCGCTGGCGCCGATCCACGAATGCGGCACGCCGGACCAGGTGCTTTATTACAAGAGCCTGGCAGCCCCGCCGCAGGCCGGCGAGGACCGCAAGCCGTGGCGGGGCGCCTTCGCGCTGACCGAGCCGATTCCCTACGTGGGCGTGGACACCAGCGTGTTGAGCGGCAAGCTGACGGTGGCTGAATGGAACGACGGCGAAGAGCCATGGCTGCAGGTGGACAAGCGCGGGCGGTTCATCACCAACATCGCGTTTGCCAACTTTGTGACGGCGGCGGTGAACTCCGACGACCCGCGCATCAAGGGCAGTTGCGTGGTGATTCTGGAAGAGGAAGACGAGGGCATCTTCGACCGGGGAACGGCGACCAAGAAGCTGGTCCATCAGCTCTCGTCGACCGGCGATCCAATCTTCAACCTGAAGGTCCCTGCCAGCCGCATCGTGGGTGGGTATACGGTGCAGGACGGCGTGATTGTGCCGAACGTCAACCACGGCGACGTGATTGAGGCGGTGTTCCGGCGCACGCGGGTGACGGTGGGCCTGATGACGGCGGCCAAGCTGCTGTCGGCGGTTGAGCCGGTGATCCGCTACCAGCGCGGGCGTTTTCGCGGGTCGGCTGGCGCGCGACCGGGTTCGATACGGTATGAGTCGGGCATCCAGGCGCGCGAGGATGCGCTGCACCGGTTGGTGGATGTGTGGGCCACGGGCGAGGCGGCGGCGGCGCTGGGGTTTGCCGCGGCGCGGCTGTTCGACGAGCTGGACCCGGTGGAGAAGCAGAAGAGCGCGATCCTGAAAGAGCGCGGCGTGGTGGGCAAGCGGGCGGAGATGCGCGCGCTGCGGGAGAGCGAACAGCGCGCCATAGAGTTGCTGGTGCTCGCGGCCGACGATCCGCGGCTGCCGGAGCTGGCGGCCGATCCGCTGGTGGATTTTGTGCTGAAGGACTCCGAGGCCGACGTGCTGTGCCCGGCGACCAAGCTGTGGAACACGGGCCACGGCGCCAACATGATGCGCGAGGCCGTGAGCCTGATGGGCGGCTACGGCATTACCGAGGACTGCCCCGGGTTCCTGGCCAACAAGTGGATGGACGCGCAGTTGGAGGCGACCTACGAGGGCCCGGAGGCGGTGCAGCGACGGCAGTTGACGGTGACCATGACCAGCGAGGTGTTCCTGGCGCAGTTCCGCGCGTGGATCCGCTCGATGCGGGAGATCGCCGGTATCCGGCCGGGGACCGGGGCCTGCACGCTGGCTTCGGCGATGGAGATGTGGTTGTGGACGCTGACGCATCTGCAGAAGGCCACCGACCCCGATGGCAACAAGCTGTATCACGGGCAGAGGCAGGGCGTGACGTTTGCGCTGGCCGATGCGCTGTGCTGGCTGCTGGCCTCGCGCTGCCAGATTCTGGACGTGCTGGAACTGGAGGCGCGCGGCGGAGACGATGACGTTGCCGCCGAAGGGCTGGAGGGAACGGTGCAGTTCCTGAGCGACCTGTGCCACACGCAGGCGGCGCGGGCCAGCGGCGAGGTCTCGCGCATCTGCTGCGAGCTGGTGTTTGGCTACAACCGCCATCCGGCGTGGGACGCGGAAGGCTGCGCCCACTGCTTTACTGCGCAGGAACTGGAAGAGCTGGAGGAGACAATGCCGGGCATCACGGCGATTGCGATCGATGTGGTGGGTGCGGACGGCAGCCATCCGCGGAAAGCCGGGCCGTGCGCAGGCTGCGCGGGGGCGGGGGCGTTCCAGCGCCTGCAGAACAAGCTCGCCACCTGCCTGACTGGCTCGCGGCTGGCCAAGGACCGGGCCGCGGACACGCTGACCAAGGTGATGATTCCCGAAGCACTGGACTATCCGGCATGAATGTAGAAGCAACGGCCGTACTGGTTGAAGAGAGCGCCGCAGCTTCTGAAACAGCGCGGCAGACGATGGAGGTGGACCTCGCCTGCGTCGGCTTTGGCCCGGCGATGGGCGGCTTCCTGACCACGCTGACGCGCGAGTGGAACCAGCATCCGGACGACCCCGCGTTTGCCAGCCGGGTTGTGCCGGGCATGCCGCTGCAGGTGCTGTGCTACGAGCGCGCCGACGATATTGCCGCGGGCGTGAGCGGCGTGGTGACGCGGGCGCAGGGCATCCGCGAGACCTTTCCGGAGCTGAATCCGGCGGAGATTCCGATGGCCGCTCCGGTGACTGAGGAGCGGGTGCTGTATCTGCTGGACCCGATCGGCGCCAGCCGCCGGTCTGTCATTTTGCGCGCTGCGGATTTCCTGCTGCGCGCGCTGGACCTCTGGGTGGTGCGCGTGGACGACGACGCGTTCGAGCTGCCGTGGACGCCGGGCTTCCTCAAGAAGCATGGCGGACTAGTGCTGTCGCTGGGTCAGTTCAACCAGTGGGTCGGGGCGCAGTTGATGGGGAGCGGGCTGGTGCAGATATGGCCGGGAACGCCGGTGAGCGCGCCGATCTTCGCCGACAAGGCAGTGAAGGGGATACGGCTCGCCGACCAGGGCGTGGACCGCGCGGGCGCGCCGGCTGCGGGCTTTATGCCCGGAATGGATGTGCGCGCGCCGCTGACCGTGGTGGGCGATGGGCCGGTGGGCGCGGTGGGTCAGGCGATCGACCGCAAGCTGGGCCTGCCGCCGGGACATGCGCAGAGCGACTGGGCGCTGGGCATGAAGATGGTGATCGAGCTGCCGGAGTTGGCGGAGTCGACGCCGCTCGAGCCCGGCGTGGTGTGGCATACGTTCGGGTATCCCGAGCCGGAGATCTTCGGCTTCCTCTACGTGCATCCCGGCCGGCTGGTGTCGGTGGGCATCTTTGTGCCGTCGTGGCTGGGCGACCCCTCGCGCACCGCGTACCGCTATCTGCAGCACTACATCCAGCACCCGGCGCTGTGGCGATACTTGAAGGACGGCACGCTGCGCTCGTGGGGCGCGAAGTCGCTGCAGGAGTCGGGCAAGCATGGCGAGCCGTTCCTGACGGGCGATGGGTATGCGCGCATCGGAGAAGGCTCGGGCAGCACGAATATGCTGACCGGCTCGGGCGTGGATGAGGCGTGGACGACCGGCACGCAACTCGCCCGTGCGGTGGTGGAGTTGCTGCGCGCGGGCAAGCCGTTTACGCAGGAGAATCTCGCGGCCACCTATGAGACGCGACGGCGCGCCAGCCGGATCGAGCGCGAGGCACAGCAGGCAGAGAACGCGCGCATGGGGTTCCATCGCGGAGTGGTAACGGGGATGGTGGGCATGGCGCTGGCCGGGCTGACGCGCGGGTGGGTCTCGCTGGATGGGAAGATTCCGCCGGCGCAGGAACAGATTCGGCGGTTCTCGGCGAAGAGCGTGGGCGTGTCGAAGAAGGAAGCGGAGAGGCTGGTGCGCGCGGCCGCGGCCGGCGGGTGTCCGCTGCACGATGCGCTGCTGACCGCGCGCGGCTGGCCGGACATCGAGTTGGATGGGCGGCTGCTGGTGACGCAACAGGACGCGCTGCTGATGGGCGGCAAGGTGCAGGCGATGCCCGGCTTTGCCGATCACGTCGTCTTCCGCGAGCCGCGACTGTGCGCGGCGTGCGCGGAGAAGACCTGCGTGGCGATGTGCTCGGGCCAGGCGATTACCCAGGGCGCGGAGGGCACGATCGCCTTCGAGCGCGAGAAGTGCGTGCACTGCGGCGCGTGCCTGTGGAACTGCGCGCATACGAATATTGAATTTCGCGCCGGCGCGGGCGGACTGCACTCGGCGGAGAACTGACGCTTCGCAAACAATAGGGCTATCGACACAACATTTGAGGCAAGGAAGGTTTCATGGCAAATGCATTGCATATTGTAGTTTGCGCGGGGATCGTACCCGATCCGCTGCAGACGCTGGAGCCGGTAAGCGGGCCGAACGGGCCAGGGCTGAAGAACGAGATGGTGCTGCCCGCGGTGCTCGATCCGTGGGCCGCGTGCGCGCTGTATGAGGCGGCGCGGCTGGCGGCGAAGGTTGCCGGCAGCAAGGTTTGGCTGGTGAGCCTGGGGCCGAAGGCCAAGCTGCAGCAGGTGATGATGACGGTTGGCCAGAAGGCTGCGTTCGAACTTGTGCCTATAGACGGGCCGATCGGCGGCTTCACGGATGCGCACTCGACGGCGGCGGCGCTGGCAGAGGCGATCGCCGCACTGCCGGGGCTGGATCGCGAGCGGCTGCTGCTGTTCGGCGGATGGGAGTCGGCCACGCGCGGCGCGGGCGTGACGTTGCAGTTGGTGGGCGAGCGGCTGGGGATCGGCGACCAGTTCCAGGGCGTCGACCAGATTGCGCTGCGCGAGGATGGATCGTTCGAAGTGCTGGAGCGCGTGGAAGGCGGCAAGCACCAGGTGTCCGTGTGCTCGGGAACGCCCGCGGTGCTGGGCTGGGCGACGGGGAACCTGGCGGAGCCGCGCAACAATCCGCAGATCGGCATGCAGAACATGCGCGGCATGATGCCCGCGTTGCAGAAGGCGAAGGTGGTCAAGCTGGAGCCGAACGGCCTGCACTACGTCTCCGCGAGCCTGCCCAAACAACAGCGTGAGACGCGCGTGGAAAAGAACATGGCGCCCGACGAGATTGCGCGCGAGCTGGTGGAATGGATGGCTGCGGAATGAGCACGATGGAAACAATTCTGGTTCTGACGCACGTGGATGACAGCGGAGCAGCGCTGACCAAGGCTTCGCTGGAGGCCGTGACCGCGGGCGTGGAGTTGTCGCAGCGGATGGGCGCGACGCTGGCGATCGGCATCCTTGGCCGCGACGCGAACGCAGCGGCCAGTGCTGTGGCGGCAACGGGCGCGCGGCTGCTCGCGGTCGAGGGCGAGGCGTTTGCGCAGGCGCGCTACGCATCGGACGCTGCGGGCTGCGAGGCACTGTGCCGGGCGGCGCAGGCTAGCATCGTGCTGGCCCCGGGAAGCGCGCGCCTGGTGCGGGTTGCGGCCGGAGTTGCGCATCGGCTGGGCGGGTTCATCGATACGCACATCACCGCGCTTGCGGGTGCGGGTTCGATTGAGGCGACGCGGTGGTTCTATCGCCAGCGCGTGGAAGCGGTTATCAGCCGCGATGCGCGGCCCTGGTTCCTGCTGCTGGATGCGGGCACGCATGCGGCCTATGCGGGCGAATCCGCTGCCGCGCAGGTTGAGGTGGTCGCGGTCGCATTGCCTCCGCTGCGCACGGTTGTCGAAGGCTTTCGCGCGCCGACGCTCGGTGGGCAGACCATCCGTCCGGATGCGCGGCTGCTGTTTGTGGCCGGGGCCGGCTGGACCAAGAAGCAGCCCGACGGCCAGACCCATGTGGCAGAGGCGGGCGAGAAGATCCTCGCGTTCCTGCGGCTCTCGGGCGCGTCGCTGGGCAGCAGCAAGTCGCTGGCCGATCAGAAGGCGGAGGGCCAGGGGGAAGATCAGCCGGTGCTGCCGTTCCTCACTCACCTGAATCAGATCGGCCAGACCGGCTCGACTCCGCGCCATCCCAAGGGGCTCTCCACCTGCTGCCACGGCGAAGAGCCGCATGCGGTGGGCTGGCGCTTCATTGCCGAGCGGCGTGCGATCAGCCTGGACGCAAACTGCGGCTGGACGCGCGGCAAGGCCGATGTGGTGTATGTTGCCGATGCGTTCGCGGTGATGGCGCGGGTGAACGAGTTGCTGGAAGTGCGCAATGCATAGAACTTGGTCGCATGAGTCAAATGCGGTGGGCCGGGCGCTTGAGTCCGTAGCGCCGCTCCCGGCCCGGTTTGACCGCTCAGGTTGCGGCGGGTTATAGTTTCGCCGCCGGAAGCTGGAAACAATTCCATTGTCGAAATACCGTCGCGGCCGAGGCCCACCATCCGAGGGTCGGCGGGACAGGCATCGGCTGACGGCAAGGATGGCAGCTCATGAGGTTCACAAAACGTGCCCTGATTGGGGCAGCGTTGTCAGGAATTCTTCTCGGCACGGCCGCACGTGCGCAGACGCAGGCACCGATGTCGACCGAGCAGCGGCAGGAGTATCTCGAGAAGCTGCTGCAGATTCTGCCGCCCGACCCGACGTTCGATACATGGCTGAAGAAGACGAACACGCTGCCGCCGGACTTCAACTCCCTGCCGCGGCAGAACCCGCTTCCCGATCCGCTGACGTTTCTGGATGGACACAAGGTGACGACGGCGGCCGAGTGGCCGGCGCGGCGGGAGGAGATTTCCAAGCTCCAGCAGAAGTATGTCTGGGGCACATTCCCGCCGAAGCCGAAGATCGACCATGTAACCGTCCTGGATGAGAAGCATTCGGACGGCTATCTGGTGCGCAATGTAAGGCTGGAGTTTGGGCCGGGCGACAAGGGCACGATGCGGGTGCGCGTGTACGTCCCCGACGGGAAGGGACCGTTCCCGGTGCTGATTAGTGCGAGCCTGCAGGGTTGGGCGTCTTCGCTGATCCGGCGGGGGTACATTGCGGCGGGTTACGCCGGCAACGACGGTATGGATGATGCCGCGGCGCTGGCTCCGCTCTATCCCGATTATGACTTTGCGCTGCTGCCGCGCAGGGCCTGGGCGGCCAGCCTGGTGATCGATTACCTGGCGACCCTGGCGCAGACGGACATGAAGCACATCGGCATCTTCGGCTACTCGCGCGACGGCAAGATGGTGACGATTGCCGGTGCGATGGACACGCGGATCGCGGCGGTGATTGCCGGAAGCACGGGTGTGGGGGGCGTTTTGCCGTGGCGCGCGACCGGCGAGCGGGGCTCCGGCGAAGGTATCGAATCGACAACGCGCTCGTTCCCGACGTGGTTTGCGCCGCAGTTGCGCTTCTTTGCGGGGCGCGAGGACCGGCTGCCGGTGGATGGGAATTCGCTGGCCGCGATGATTGCGCCACGCTCCATTCTGATGGAGTGGGGCAATAACGATCAGGTCTCGAGTACCTGGGGGAACGAGCAGACGTACTACTCCGCGCTGAAGGTGTACAAGCTGCTGGGTGTGCCGGACCGCATCGCCACGCTGCGGGTTCCCGGCTTCCACGGAGCGAATGACGAGGAGGCCGATCTGGACTGGCTGGACCAGCAGTTCGGGCGATCCACCAAGAAGTGGACGAGCAACCTGATCTTCCCATGGGACTGGAACACCTGGCGGGCGGAGACGAAGACCACGCTGGACCTGGCGAAGTATCCGAAGCACGGAAGCGATGATCTGCTGAAGTCGGGTGCGGGCGGCGCGATTGCATCGACCGCGGACTGGGAGAAGAAGGCCGAAGAGGTGCGCAAGTCGGTGATCGCGATGCTGGGAACGGCGCCGCCGATGTTGTCGGCTGCGGACTCGGCGCGGGCGCTCTTCGGCGGAGGGCCGCCGGCGGGGGCGCGGCCAGGTGCGGCGGGCGCAACTGGTGCGGGCGCGGCAGGTGCGGCAGGCGCGGCAGGTGCGGCTGCGCGGCGGCCGGGAGGCTTTGCGATGCCGCCAGCTGCGCCGGTAGCGAATGTCCCTGCGTCTTATATTGGCGTGGGAGGAATGCAGCCGAGTCCTGGGCAGGTGGCGCCGAACCTGCCGCTGTGGGTGATCGGCAATGGCGGGAATTCGTATGGCTGGCTGGAACCGGCGAAGAGCGAGGCGGCAGCGCGGCATGTGATGTTCAATGGGCTTGCGGGCGATCTGTACTATCCGAAGGACACGCCCGCAGGCAAGAAGCTGCCGACGGTGATCTGGCTGCACGGATATAGCTACCCATTGGGTTACATGTGGGTATACCACTCGGACATGCATCCGATCCTGGCGTTGGTGCACGCGGGCTACGCAGTGCTGGCGTACGACCAGAGCGGATTCGGCAGCCGGCTGGCGGAAACGGGGCCGTTCTACGAGCGCTTTCCGAATTGGTCGCACATGGGACGGCTGGTGGAGGATGCGCACTCGGCAGTGGACGCGCTAACGCGGGATGAGCTAGTCGATCCGAATCGGATCTACCTGTTTGGCTACTCAATAGGCGGCACGGTGGCGATCTACGAGGCTGCGCTGGATCCGCGGGTAAAGGGCATCGTCTCGGTCGCAGGTTTCGCACCCATGCGGACAGACACGGAGAAACGCGGCGACGGCGGCGTGGCACGGTATAGCTACGAGCGCGACCTTATTCCGAAGCTGGGATTCTTCATCGGACATGAGGCGCAGATTCCGTACGACTACCAGGACCTGCTGGGCATGATCGCGCCGCGGCCGGTGCTGGTGGTGGAGCCGCAACTGGACCGCGATGCAACCCCCGCGGACGTTGAGGCCGCGGTAAACCAGGCAAAGCAGGTGTACACACTCTATGGCGCCGGAGACAAGCTGGCGATCCACGAGCCGTGGGACTACAACCGCCTGCCCAACTCGATGCTGGACGAGGCCATGAAGTGGATGACCTCGAATCTTCAGTAGGCAGGCAACAACGCGATGAAGGGAAACCTGGAGGTCACGCGGCGGGACTTTGTGCGGGCTGCGGCGCTGGTGAGCGCCTCGGCTGCGGTAGGGCGTGCCGCGAGCCTGCCGGGGATGGAGGACGTAGAGGCCTTCGCCCAGGGACCGGCCCACACCAAGGAAGTTGCGATGGGGTCGGTGTTTCCGTACGGCGCGGTCTACTTCCGCAAGTCGAACCCGCCGGCGGAGGACTGGGCGCGCGACCACGCGACCGCTGCGCGCGTGGGGATGAACACGTTTCGCCACTGGTTTCTGTGGAGTGCGATCGAGGTGGCTCCGGGCAAGTTCGACTGGGCCGACTACGACCGCATGATGGACCTGGCCGCGGCGAACGGGCTGAAGGTGATCATCGCGGAGTTCACAACCTGCGCGCCGGAGTGGGCCTTCCGTAGATATGCGAGCGCGAGGTACAAAGGGAGCGATGGTTCGGTCCAGGACAGCGAGATTGGCGAGAGCACGGCGGTGGGCGGATTTCCGGGGCTGTGTCTCGACAATGCGGAGGCGCGGACGGCGGCGGAAAGATTTCTGACCGCGCTGATCGAGCGATACAGGGGCCATCCCGCGCTGCTGGGCTACGATCTTTGGAACGAGAACACGTATCCCGGCGGCGGCGCGCGCAAGATGAACTGCTACTGCGAGGGAACCAAGCGGGAGCTGCGCGAGTGGCTGCAGGCGCGCTACCCGTCGCTGCAGGCGCTGGGCAAGGCGTGGGGACGGTACAGCTTCGAGACGTGGGAGGATGTCGATCCGCCGGAGAGTCTCGGCGGATACGCGGAGAGCCTGGACTGGTTGCAATTTCGCATCGACGATGCGTTTCGCCTGTTGCAATGGCGCGTCGATCTCTTCCGCGGGCTCGATCCGCACCATCTGGTATGCGCGCATGGGGTGGCGGGAACACTGGAGTCGCTGCCTTCGTCGGCGCACAACGAATGGCGCTCGGCGGCGATGATGGATGTGTGGGGACTGACGTGGGTGGCCTCGCGACATGGAAATGCGCCGTGGCTGCAGTATCAGGCGATGGACCTGGCGCGGGCGGGCGCGCGCGGCAAGCCGTTCTGGCACGCGGAGGCGGAGGCCGGGCCGCTGTGGATGCAGCCGCAGGTGATTGGTCGGCCGAGGGAAGATGGACGCCAGCCGGACGCTGAGGATGTGCGCATCTGGAACCTGATCTCGTGCGCGAGCGGCGCGCGGGGGATACTGTATCCGCGCTGGAGGCCGCTGCTGGACGGGCCGCTGTTCGGGGCGTTTGGGCCGTTTGCGATGGATGGCTCGGTGACGCCGCGCGCGGAGATGACGGGCAAGGTGGCGAAGTGGGCGAATGCGCACGCCGAGGTGTGGAAGTCGCACCCGGTGAAGGGCGATGTGGGCCTGGTGTTCGTTCCGGAGTCGGAGCTGTTCAACTACGTGCAGCAGGGCGGCACGGAATACTACGCGCAGTCGATCCGCGGGGCCTACCAGGCGTTCTTCGACCAGAATATTCTGGCGGATTTTGTGGCGCTGGAGAATATCGACGAGTACAAGCTGGTCTATCTTGCGTATCCGGTGATGCTGAAGCGCGAGACTGCCGACCGGCTGAAGGAATATGTGCGCAATGGAGGAACATTGATCTGCGAAGGGCTGCCGGCGTACTTCGGCGACCGAGGGCATGTGGGAACGGTGCAACCGAACTTCGGCCTGGATGCGCTGTTTGGAGCGCGCGAGAAGTATGTCGAGTTCGATCCCGACCTGTCGGAACAACTGACGTTCGAGGTCAACGGCAACAAGGTCTATGGACGCTACTTCCGTCAGGATTATGACCTGGCCGGAGGCAAGGATGCGGGGCAGTATTCGAATGGGAATACCGCTGCGGTGGAAAACACGTTGGGCCAGGGACGGACGCTGCTGATGGGATCTTTTCCCGGCGCGGGCTATTACCTGCATCATGGCACGGCGACGAAGCAACTGTTTGCGGGCTTTCTGAAGATGGCGGGGGTTACGCCGCAGATCGCGATCGACGATGCCTCGGTGCAGGCGCGGCTGCATCGGGGCGAGGGCGGGACGCACATCTGGGTGACAAACCCGACGCGCGCAGACAAGCAGGTGACGGTGACGCTGGCAGCGGGCGAGTTCTCCTCCGCGGAGGATGTGTGGGGAGGCACAGCGATTGCGCAGAGCGGGCGGAAGTTCACCATGAGCGTGCCTGCGCGCGATGCGGTGGTTGCAATGCTGCGATAGAGTTGCCGCGCCAGCCCGTGGACGATGAGCGCTGCCTGATACACTTGAAAGACGGGCCCCAGGCGGGTTTTTCGCAGTCTGCCGCCTGACCCGGACTGTTCCCTGCCGATTGCATGCCTATCCATCACCGCACAGATGATCTCCGTATTAAGTGGACCAAGGTGGTTCTTCCGCCGGTCTTTCTGGATGAGGAACTGCCCATCTCCGAGGCGGCTTCGTCGACCGTTTTCACCGCGCGCCATCAGGTCAGCGAGATTCTGGCCGCGCGCGATCCGCGCCTGCTGGTGATTGTGGGGCCGTGCTCCATTCACGATCCGAAGGCCGCGCGCGAGTACGCAGCCAAGCTGAAGCCGGCGATGGCGGAGCTTGCGGACAGCCTCTGCATCGTGATGCGCGTGTACTTCGAGAAGCCGCGCACGACGATTGGGTGGAAGGGCCTGATCAACGACCCGCACCTGGACCAGTCATACAAGATCAACGATGGGCTGCGCCTGGCGCGGCATCTGCTGCTCGATCTGGCGGAGATGGGCGTGCCTGCGGGCACGGAGTTCCTCGACATCATCTCGCCGCAATACTTTGTCGACCTGGTGACCTGGGGCGCGATCGGCGCGCGGACTACGGAGAGCCAGGTGCACCGGCAATTGGTGAGCGGCCTGTCGTGCCCGGTCGGCTTCAAGAACGGCACGTCCGGAAACGTGCAGATCGCCATCGACGCGATTCTTTCCGCGGGGCACGAGCATACGTTTCTCGGCGGCACCAAGAACGGACAGACGGCGATCTTTGCCACCACGGGCAATCCCGAGTGCCACATTATTCTGCGCGGCGGCCGCAGCTCGACGAACTACGACGCTGCGTCGGTGGATGCGACCGGCCGGCAAATGGAGAAGGCCGGGCTGGCGGCACGCATCATGATCGACTGCTCGCACGCCAACAGCAGCAAGGACTATACGCGCCAGGCGCTGGTGGCGCGCGACATCGCCGGGCAGATTCGGGCGGGCGACCGGCGCATCATCGGCGTGATGATTGAGAGCAACCTGGTCGCCGGCGCGCAAAAGCTGGCCAAGGGCAAGCCGCTGGTCTACGGCCAGAGCCTGACCGATGCCTGCATCGGCTGGCCCGAAACGGTCGACATCCTGCGCGAGTTGGCAGCGGCCGCGCGCTCGGCTCGCCTGTAGAACACACGATCCGGCAGAATTCTGGCGCGCGTTCCGGCCCGGACGCTGTTCGGCGCGCGGGTGGATAATGCAGGTGTGCGCAAAGGCTTGATGAACGGGTTGGCGGCAGTGCTGGGGACCGCTGTGTTGATTGCGGCCTGTGTGTCTGCGCATGCACTGCCCGTGAAGGACGCGCTGGCGCAGGTGCTGCGCGGGACGCAGGCCTCCGCCGTGGTGCTGGACACGCAGACGGGCGCGGTGCTGGCCTCGGCAGGCAAGCCGCGGCGAGCGACTCCCGGCTCCGCGGTGAAGCCGCTCCTGCTCGAATATGCGCTGGAGCACAGCATCGTGAATCCAGAGATGGAGGTCTACTGCCGCCGCAATCTGCACGTAGGCGGCCGCGCGCTGCCGTGCAACCATCCGGCGGACCACCCGATCTTCACCGCGGAGAGCGCGCTTGCCGAGTCGTGCAACACGTGGTTCGCGGAGTTGGCGCGGCGCTACTCCGGCCCCGAGTTGGAGGCGGCGCTCGACGACGCTCACCTGCCCCACTCGCCGATGGGAGCCGCGAACGTGGAGCAGCGCCAGCTTGCCGTACTGGGGCTGGAAGGAGTGACCACATCGCCACTCGAACTCGCTATGGCCTACCGCGATCTGCTCGAACGCATGCCGCCGACTGGACCCGTCGCGCGCGGCCTTCAGGACTCGGTTGGGTATGGCATGGCCAATCCGGCGGCGGTGCCGGGCGTGACAATTTTGGGTAAGACGGGAACGGCGAGCGACGTCCGCGAAACGTGGACGCACGGGTGGTTTGCCGGCGCCATCCCCGGGCGCATGGTGATCGTCATCTATGTGCCGCATGGCGATGGTGGCACTGCTGCTTCGCTGGCGCAGAAATTCTTCCAGTTGGTTGCCGGTGAAGGCCCGCGGTGAAGGCGCGCGCGGAGTGGGGGCTCTGGCTGGCGATCCTGCCGCTTGCGATCCTGCCTGCGAGCCTCGAAGCGGCTCCGGCGGGCGACGGCGGAGGACGCGATGTGTCGGTCGCGCTCTTCTCGACTCGTGCGCTGCGCTCGGTGACGGTGACACCGCTCGGTCCGAACTCGTGGGTTGCGCGCTGCGTGCAATGCAGGCACGAACCTTTGCCAGCGCCACTGCATATAGCAAGGCCGATGGATATCTTCGCGGGCGGAACGCTGCGCATTACCGACGATACGACGGGCGATGCGCGCACCGCAACGGGCCGGTGGCATCTGCGGGCGAGCGGACGCGATCATGAGGTCGATGTGGTGCTGACGCTTCCCAGCGAACGCTATGTCGCGGCGGTGCTGAACGCGGAAGCAGCGCCGAGCGAGCCGGCGGAATCGCTGCACGCGCTGGCTATTCTTGCGCGGACGTATGCGCTGAACGGCAGCCACTTCACGGCGGCGCCGGGCCATCTGGCGGCGGAGTTGTGCGACAGCACTGAGTGCCAGGCAATGCGACTCGAACCTGCTTCGGCGGCCACCGAGGATGCGGCCAGCGCGACCGCGGGCGAGACGTTGTGGTTCGGGAGCCGACGAGCGGAGGCGTTCTTCAGCCAGAACTGCGGCGGCCTGACCGAGGACGCCGGCGCAGTGTGGCCGAACCTGCGCGGCGTGCCGTACCTGCGCAGCCATGCCGATCCATACTGCATCCGGCGCGATACGGCCGCGTGGCACACGGAGATTCCGCTGACCAAGCTCGCTGCCATCGCCCAGGCAGAGGGATGGCAGTTGCCCGCGAACATCGTGGCGGCGCGTGTGACCCAGCGGAGTTCGTCGCATCGTGCGCTGCGGGTTGTCTTCACCGGCAGCGGCGGCGCGAGTGCAACTGTCTCAGCCAGCGCGCTACGCTTCGGAATTGGGCGTGCACTGGGTTGGGACCGCGTGCGCAGCGATGCATACGAGCTTGCTGTGAGAAACGGCGCGCTGGCGGTCGATGGACGCGGCCACGGCCACGGAGTTGGCCTCTGCCAGCAAGGCGCCACAGAGATGGCCGCGGAGGGCAAGAACGCGCGCGGGATTCTTGCGTTCTATTTTCCGGGGACGGCCGTGCGCATTGCGCCGGCGGACGACGGCTGGCAGGAGACGCACATGGGCGCGCTCACCGTGCGGGCCACTCAGCCGTTGACGGCGGAGCGAGGAGCGGCGCTGGAGCAAACCTGGGACGAAGCACAGAAGCGCTTTCCCCCGCGGCATGCGATTGCGCCCGAGATCGTGTTCGCGCCGACTACGGAGATCTTTCGTCAACTGACGGCGCAGCCGGGATGGGCATTGGCAAGTACGCGAGGCAACGCGATCGTATTGCAGCCGGAGGCGGTGCTGCGCGCGCATGGGCGTTCTGCGTCCGCTGCGCTGCTGCACGAAATGCTGCACGTACTGGTTGAGGCTGAGGCCGGTGAGCGCGCTCCGCTGTGGCTGCGCGAGGGGCTGGTGGAGGTGCTGGCGGGCGAAAGCGCTGGAAAAGGAAATACGATCGCTGCAACTACTATGCCGGTGAATGTAATCGAGGGGGCCCTGGCCCACGCGAATTCATTTGAGGAGAGCGAGCGCGCTCACCGTGCGGCGGCTGAACGGGTGCGTGCGCTGATCGCCCGCTATGGATTATCGGCAGTGCGCGGGTGGCTCTCCGCCGGCGTGCCCGCGGGCGTGGCATAGAGCGCGTCGGCTTGCCGGACGCACGCGGCGACCATGGCCAGCAGGAGGCACGCGATCCCGGCCACGATGAGCGCAGCGACGGCGAGGCGGATCACGAGGCCCATCATTTCGATACGCAGGCCGTGCCCGGGCGTCCACTCAATCAGCGAAGCCGTGAGCACGGTTGCGCAGGTGATTCCGAAGACCACCGTGGCCCAATAGCTAAGGGAACGCAGACCGCATAGCGCAGCGCGCAGCGGGCGGATGCTCGCGGTTGCGGTGAAGACGAAGAGGGCGATTATACCGGCGCCGATCCACTGGAGGATGGCCCATAGCCATCGCAGCCACGCCACAATGTGCTCGAACGAGAAGAAGTTGCGCAGGGAGTGGGGAAACCGCGAGTTCCAGTAGCCCGCGTAGAGAAAATCGTTGCCATCGAGGCGGCCGAGCAGCGCGCTCCATGCAAACCACAGAGCAACGCCTGCCAGGAGAAGCAGAGTACCACGCAGAAGCCTCGACGGCGTGCGTGGACGATCCGCGAGACGAAGGATGAGAACGGACTCGCCGGCGCCTGCAACCGCGAGAACGACGAGAGCCAGCACCGCGGAGCCGATCACGTCGAGTACGCTCGCATCCGGCATGCGCAGCCACGCAACATAGAGCAGAAAGACGAGCAGCGCGAGGCCGATCTGCTCGAGCACAAGCCGAACGCTCAGCAGAGTGAGAGCACTGCGCAGCACGGATGAGCGGGCCGTCATTGTGCACCTCCTGGTTGCGAACTGCCGGGCGGCGCCGGCGCAGGCACCTGCAGTTGCAGCGCATCGCTGGTGGCCTGCACTCCCGGCTGATACATCGGCTGCACGCGTGCAGGGCTGATCTGGAACGTCCCTGGATTGACCACCCGGATCATGTAGAAGATCTCCTGGCGGCCAGTAAAGTCGTCGGCGAAGAAGGCGGCGTGATCGTCGTGGTATTCGCGGCGGGTGAACCAGTCGTACCAGCCGCCGGGACGCTGATCGAGCGGATAGCTGTCCTCGCTCTGCACAAACTCCGTGCCGGCGGGGATCGGGTCTTCGAGCATCAGGTAGCGCATGGGCGTGCCGTTGATGGCTTCGTGCACGGCGAGCACATCGCCCACCTGCGCAGTGCCACTCAAGGGTTGCAGCGTGTAGACAATCTTGCCGTTCTTCTGCGTCGGCTGCAGCTTCGAATAATCGCGAGTCAGGTTCAGCGACATCGTGCCTGCCTGGAAATCCTTCTTCTCCGTGGAGTAATACTGCCCGAGTGCGGACCAGTAGACACGCCCGCTGCCGCTGCGACGGACGACCTGCATACTATTGCTGCCGGCTTGCAGATGTGCAGCGTCGATGTCGATGGCGAACGAATTTCCGCTTTGAGCATCCGCGGCAGTGAAGTGGCGCTGGCCGGCGGAGTGGCCGTTGATAAGCACATCGGCGGTGAAGTCGGACTCGAGTTCGTGCGAGGCAGCGAGGTAGTCGACCAGCCCGAAGAGCACCATCGCGGTCTGCTCGGTGGAGTCCCACCACTCGCCGCCGTTGCGCGCGAGCATCAGCCACTGTGCCGCGCCGCCGAGCAGCGGATTGTTGGGATCGACCCTGGCCAGCAGGCGCACGGCGTAGGCGGTTGCTTCGGCGTCGTTGTTGTAGTCGGCGTCGAGCAGCGGAACATACGAGCCCTTCCACGAAACCAGATCGCCCTGACGCACCGCCTCGGATACAAGCAGGCTGGCAACCTGCGCGGCGCGCGCATCCTGCACCTGCAACATGGCGAGCCCGGTCATGGCGAGGGCTTCCGGTTGAAGGTCCTTGCGGCTCGACCATTGCGCGTCGAGTGCGACGCCCAGGTTCTTGCCGCCGGCTTCGGCGAGCGCGTACACCACAGCCGCGCGCAGCTCGGGACGCATGCGCGGATGCTGCGCCAACTGGCTGTTCAGATACGCCGTGCCACGGTCCAGCATGCCGCGTTGATCGCCGGTGAGCGGCATGAACTGCGCACCCATGCCGATGCCGCTGACCACGTATGCAGTCATGTAGACGCGGCTCTCATCTTCCTTCCACCAGCCCCAGCCGCCGTCGTCGTGCTGGTAATCTTTCAGGCGCTCCAGGCCGGCTTGCATCTTGGCGCGCAGGTCCGCGTCGTCGATGCGGCCACTGACCTTCAGGCGGTCCAGCGTCTCGGCGACGATCACGTTGGGCAGATAGCTGGACATGGTCTGCTCGGTGCAGCCATACGGATAGCTGGTGAGGTAGTCGAGCGCGGAGAAGAGCGAGCCGGCGATGGACGGGCTGACCTCAATGTGCAGCGAGTGCGCTGCCGCGTCCGTGTTGGCCGGGAACGCGATGCTGGCCGTGGCCTGTGCGGCGTTCTGTGCCAGCACTCCGCTTTGCGCCAGCGTCTTGGCCACGCCTGCGGGTTCGACCGGGAAGCTCAACTCCAGCGCATCGGATTCCGCGTCGGTGATGGCGGACGCGGTGAGCGTTGCCGTGCCCACCTGCGAAGCGCGCAGGCGCCACAACACCGTGCCCTCGCCTTTGCTGGGGACCATGACACTCTGTTGCGAGCCGGCAACCGTGTCCAGCCCTACGACCTTCAGTGACAATGTGGTCTGCTTCGCCGTGTCGAGATAGTTGTGGACGATTACGGGCACGGCGATCTCGTCGCCCTTCAGCAGGAAGCGCGGCGTGCCCATGCGTACGATCACGTTCTTGCGCACCAGCACGCGGCTGATGGCGGAGCCGGCCTTCGAGTCCGGCGTGATGGCGCGAACCGTGGCTCGCCATGTAGTGAGCGAGTCGGGGAAGGTGAGCGAGACGCGCGCGTGTCCGCCGGCGTCAGTGTGCACGTTAGGCGCCCAGAATGCGGTGTCGGGGAACGCCTTGCGGACGCGCGGCTGCGCCTCGTTACCGGGCTTTACCTGGGCGAGCTGCGGATGATAGTGCGCGTTGCGCATGGCCAGCAGGGGCGACTTGGTTCCGGCCTCGCCGCTGAAGTAGTAGTCGAGGGACGAATCGACTTGCGAGTTCACGTAGCGCTGCGGATAGAGCGCCCCGACCATATCGCCGCTCGAATCTGGATAGAGCGAGTAGATCGCCTCATCGACGACGCCGAAGCTGAGGTCCGCGCTGACCGGCTTGCCGGCGAAGTCGCGCGTCACCACGTCATACGTAGCGCTTTGCTGCGGCTGGAAGACGTCCTTCGCCGGTGTGATCTCCACCTGCAACTGCTGCTGGGTCGGAGGCACTTTCAAGACCTTCGAAGCCTGGTAGAGCGTGTTGTCTTTGATGAAGAGTGCGTCCACGGTGACGTTCGGCTGCGAGTCGGCGGTGATGGGCAGGTCGAACGAGATCGTCTTCCCGTCGGAGTGCATGACGTTCCGCATCTGCACCGTGTATCCCTGCGCGACGACCAGCGCATAGAATCCTTCGGTCTCCGACACGATGCTGAGGTGCGCAGTGTCGCCGGGCGCGTAGGTCTTCTTGTCGGCCACGATCTGCGTCGTCCCGTAGCTCGAGTCCCAGCCGGTCTGGCCCGCGCCCATGATCCACAGGTAGCTCTCGTCGGCGGGATTGCGCGTGCCTGGCTGCACTGCCGTAGCAGTTGCCTGCAGCTCGGCACTGGAGTATTGCGGAGCGCCCACCGCTACCTGGCCGGTCGCGTGCCCGGTCGCGTCGGTGGTCACATCTGCAGTGGGGCCGAGCGTGGTCTGCGTGCTGCCATTTTCGTAATGATGGAAGACAAGCTGCACATGGACGCGCGTGCTCACCGGCTTGTCATCGTAGTCCACGGTAGTCACGCGGAACTTCGCCATGTCGCCTGCATGCACCGCGTAGCTTACCGGCTCCACATTGACGCGGAAGGTGCCGTAGGTCGCCAGGAAGCGGCCGCGGCCGGTGATCTCGCGGTTAGCGGCATCGGTTATGCCGGCCTCCACCGTGTAGTCGAGATCGGGATGCGACTCGCCCTGGGTGTCGACGTGCGTGGGCACCTGGATGACCAGCGTGCCGTTCGCGTCGAGCTTGCCGGTCTTTTGGGCTTCTTCATCCCCTGCATAGTTGTCCGTGTCGCCGGAGTCCGCGTCGGAGCTGTCGGCGTCGCCCGCGGAGTCGTCTTCGTCCTCGCCCCACCAGTAGTGACGCTCGTTGTAGACGCGATACTTCACCGTCGCATTCGCCACCGGCTCGCCAAAGAAGTAGCGCGAGTCGATGGTGACCGGCATGGTCGCGCCTTCCAGCACGCGCTTCTGGTTCGCCGTTACCTGCACGCGATACTCGGGCTTGCGGTAGTCTTCCACGTGGAAGCCGCCGGAGACTTGGTCGTTCTGCCGGTCGCCGACGCGGATGGAGTAATAACCCAGCGCGGCATCCTTCGGCAGGTCGAAGTCGCCGGCCACATCGCCGGCCGCGGAGAGCGGCATCTGCTTGTCGAAGACCGCCTTGTCATTCTCATCGGAGATCGCCACGTGGACGTTGCCCGGCTTGGGCAGCGCCAGCGAGTTGCCATTGTGCTCGCGCAGAATTGCCTTCCAGTGCATGGTGTCCGCCGGGCGGTAGACGGGCCGCTCGGTGTAGACGTAGCCGGCGTACTTGCCGCTGGCCGACATGGTGAGCGCCCAACTCGAAGGCGTGGACGCCGCAAACTCATTGCCCTTGCCGGCAACTACCCAGAAATTGTCCTGCTCGGATTTTTCGCCGGGCACCGCAAGCTGCGCGGTCCCGCTGGCGTCGGTGGTTTCGGTGTCCACCAGCTTCTGGCCGAAGCCCGCGTCGACCTTCGCGCCCGCAATGGGCTGCCCGGTTACGCGATCGACAACATAAGCAACGACATTTCCGGAAGACGTGCGCGTGACCAGCGCCATCTCGGTGACCATCAGCAGCGTGTAGGCCTTGAAGCGGCCGTCAGTCGCCTCCAGCAGATAGAGGCCCGCGTCGAGCTTGGGCACGGCCAGGTCGTTCGCGTCGGAGATGTACGTGGCGGGCACAAGCTGGCGCCAGCGCGAGACCAGTTGGGACTGGTTCAGAATCGGAATCTGCGCAAATTCCGCCTCGCTGACGATGCGGCTGCGGCGCTGGATCGAGCTCTGCTTCGCTCGCAGCGAATGGCGCGCGTCGTAGGAAAACTGGCGGCGGAAGAAGTCGCGGATATGCTCCCAGAGGTTGGCCTTCCAGTCGTGAAACTTCTCCAGCCAGGTGCGTTCGTCGATCTGCTCTTTGCCGAGGAAGCCCGCCTCGGGCCCGAACGAGTGCAGCTCGCGCAGGTTCTCCATGAACTTCACGGGATCGTCGACGCGATAGACGCGAAACTCCAGCGCGTCGACGTTGTGGGTGTAGAGATGGATCTTGGGCTGCTCGCCCGGAGCGAAGGATTGGCTGGTGCTCAGATTGAACGAAACGGAATTGCTCTGTGAATTGCCCTGCGCCCGCCCGGCGGGAACGGCAAGACAGAGCAGGGCTGCCAGCGAAACCGGGAGCGAGACAACGCGCAGTCTCATCGAAGGTCCTCGCGAAGGATGTTCCAACGATACACCCCGAGGAAGTTGCTGTTTTCGATAATCGGCCGCCAGCGAATATCCGGGTGGTGCAACAGGTCCACGAGGGCCACGCGCCGCACTTCGCCGGGCCCATTGCCGATCGGGCCGGTGTGGTAGACCACCCAATCGTGGCCTGCGCCCGTCAGGATCATGGAATGAAACGGCGAATTTTGCTCCAGTTGGCGATAGAAGAGCAGATCGCCCGGGCGTGCAGCGCGCACGTCCCGCGTGACGAAGAATGTGTTTCGCTGCCACAGCGTCTTTACATCGGCAAACTGCGCGAAGCTGCCGTTGGTGGCGTCGTCTGCAGCGTAAACCCCGGAGCGCACGCGGAACAGGTTGGCGCCGAGCGGCGTGAACGGATACGCATACTGCACGACGGAGGCGAGCGGCGGCAGCACGTCCATCGGCATGGTGGCTTGCCACGCCTCATCGTGCGCATGCAGCGCGTTGCGGTAGCACCAGCGCAGCAGCGCGGCGCAGTCGTCGATCTCGTGGGGCAGGCGCTCGGGCGGCAGCGTGGCGGCGGTGTCGGCCAGCGCCGTGAACCAGGCGCGAAAGGCGGCTCGGTCGGCGGCCGTGTGCAGGCGGAGGAAGTCGGGCGTGCCGTCGCCAAAGCGGTCGCCGGCATCAGGGACAAAATGGATCGCCGCTGAGACTGCGGCGCCACGGTAGTGGAGCACCAACCGCTCGGTCCCGGGATTGACGGTCGATTGAACCTCGATCGTAGCGGCGCTATCGCCTTCCGCAAGGACCCGTGCCGGAACGCCCGTCGCCACAAGGGCATCCGCATCGATCCGGCCGCTGCGCGACAGCCGCACCCCGACGGCTCGGTGTGGCGCGCCGTCCGCGGGCAGGGTGAGCTCTCGCGGCGACACCACCAGCCGCTGTCGCCTTGCGCTTCGCCACGCAAACCCGCCCGCAACGGCGAGCAGGACCAGCAAGAGAACGAGTGTGCGCTTCACCTATGATCCTCGCCGTCAGAACCACAACCGCATGCGCGATGCACTCCTGAGCGGCCGCACTGGATTCTATCGCAACATACACATCAGCGTCTTCGCCGGCACCCCCTGGTTCAAACAGAACCCGGCCTTAGCGCGCTACAATCTCCCAAAGCATAAAAGCTGGTGGTGGAGCGTCCTATGGTTCGTGCCGGCAAAGGGTTGGCTGCAGTGGATCGAGCGCCCCGGCGCGCGGAGCTGGGGCAGATGGATGGGCTCGATCTTCACGCCCAGTACCACTCCGGCCGCACCGGCGGCGACTTCTTCGATGCGGTGCGGGTGGGTCCGCGCGTGGCGTTTCTCCTGAGCGATATCGCGGGCCGTAGGCTTGAGGCCGACCCGATCGCGGCTGCGATGCAAGAGGCGTTTCGGGCGAGGGCCGTGGAGTTGTTCGGCGCGGGCGACGCGAATCTGATGGAAGGCACGGAGATGCTGGTGCAGGCCGTCAACCTGGCGCTAATCGGGGCGGCCAAGGGTGGGATTTGTTTTGCGCCAACGCTGGTTGGCTGCTACGACGCGCAGCTTGGCGTGCTGGCTTATATCAATGCCGGTGGGCAAACCATCGCACTGCACGACTCGGATGGAGCACGGCCTCTGCCCAACGCGGCCCTGCCGCTGGGGCTCATCACCCACATGACCTATGAGGCTTCGATGCAGGCGTTTGAGCCGGGGGCGAGGCTCCTGGTGGTGACCAAGGGAGTTACGCTCAGCAAGCGCGGCAAGCATCCCTTTGGCGCGGAGCGCGTCCTGAAAGTACTTGAGGGCGCGAAGGACGAGCCGGCCCGCGGCGTGTGCCACGCGGTGCTGAAGGCGGCGCACGACTTTGAGAAGCGACGCGGTGAGTGGCTGACCCCCTGGCGGAAACGCGTGCCGGAGGATATGACCGCCTTGGCGATGGTGCGGATCGCCTGATGAGACACGGAAACGCGAAGCTCGCGTGGTTCAACCGGCGCGCGCATCCAGGACACACGACGCTCGTTCTCTTGATTCTGTCGCTTTCGCCGCGCATTTCCGCGGCACAAGCGCCACAAGCCGCGGCTTGGCAGAAGATACAGATGCCCACTGCCGCACAGGTGTCGACAGCGTGGAAGAACCCGCCGCCGGAATACGGCTCGGAGCCATATTTCGACATGAGTGGCGCCGTCGATCGGGCGGAGGTGGAACGCGATCTCGACGAGATGAAGGCGCTTGGCTTCCGCGCTGTCACCCCGCAGGCCGGAGTCAACCTGCCCTTCGAGTACCTCTCGGAGGACTACTTCAAGTTCTTCAAGATGCTGGTGGCGGAAGCAAAGAAGCGCGACATGCGCGTCTGGATCGTGGACGACATCGGTTACCCAAGCGGGTTTGCCGGCGGTCTTTTTACGCGGGAGAAGCCTGAACTGCGCATGCAGACCCTGGGCGTGGGGGAGCGGATTCCGGTTGCAGGCGGGGCCGCGTTGCACCACGCGGTCGCTCCAGACACGGTTGCGGTGACGGCGATCGGCGCCGATCGATCGACCATTGCGGTACCTGTGAAAGATGGCTCCATCGATTGGACAGCTCCTGCCGGGATGTGGCAGGTGCTGGTCGTCGAGCACCGCTTTGAAACTTCGCCGACCCGCTCGGAGACAAATCCGAAGCTGGCAACCGAGCCTCGACCCAATACCAACAACGTTCAGGCCAAGGACAAGTCGCAGTCGCTGGAGGATTATCTGAACCCGGACGCGACGCGGCAGTTTCTTGCATTCACGCATGAGCAGTACAAGAAGCATCTTGGCGACGAGTTCGGCAAGACCATTCTTGGCTTTCGCGGAGACGAGCCGGACTACACCGTCTCCGGTTTGCCCTGGACGCAGTCCTTCTTCAGCCGCTTCCAGCAGATCAAGAGCTACGACATCAGGCCCTACCTGGCCACATTCCTTCTGCCGCGCGGAACCGCGATCGCGCCGGAGCAGGCGCGAGCGCGCGCGGACTACTGGGATGTGTTCTCCATCCTGTTCGCCGAGAGCTTCTTCAAGGTCCAGGCGGACTGGTGCGCGGCCAACCATCTGGAGTATCAGGTCCACCTGAACCACGAAGAGGCGGAGCTCGACCTAACCCGCAGCGAAGGCGATTTCTTCCGCGACATGCGCTCCGTGCAGGTTCCAGGCATCGACACCACCCGGCATCAGATATGGACCGACACCATCTCCGACTTTCCGCGGCTGGCGTCGTCGGTCGCTCATGTTTACGGCAAGCCGCGGGCGTTTACCGAGAGCTTTGCCTCCTACAATCCGCCTGCCGATGCCACGATGGCGCGCTACGTCCTGAACGAGCAGTTCGTGCGCGGCGTCAACCTGGCGGAGTTGATGTACTTTCCCTCGTCGAATGCCGGTGGCCGCCCGCACACGGCGCTCATGGCCGATCCCGGGCTGCCCGCGCTGATGCCCTACATCGGCCGGCTGAGTTATCTGATGGCGATGGGAAGGCCCACCGCATCGGTGGCGCTCTACCTTCCGTCGAGCTCTCTGTGGCTGAACGATCGAGCGGCGGACACGCAGTTCGTCTCCACCGAACGCCTCCTCTCCGAACATCGGATTGACTTCGACATTGTCAGCGAAGACGCCCTGGCGCGGGACCTTGCAACCGGCAAAGGCACATTCGAAACGATGAGCGGGAACCGTTACCGCACCGTGATCCTGCCCAGCATACCGCTGCTCTCGGAGGCTGCGCTGGAGCGGCTGCGCAGCTTCGCCGCCGGTGGCGGACACGTGCTGTTCCTGGGGCGGACACCATCGCTGATCGCGGGCAAGACCATCCTGAACGCGCGCACCCCCGGGCCTGACGAATTCTCCTGGGCGACGGTCGTCCCGGGCGAGCTATCAGCGACTCCTATGCCGTCTGACAATCCGCCGCCTCAGCCGCCGGCGCCACAGGTGATTCCGCCGCCAATGCTGCGCGCCGTTCTCTCTGCCATCCCGGAGCGAGACGTCGTGCTCGATCGGCCGGATACCGCATGGCGCATCCTGCGCAGGCGATGGAAGGATGCCGATGTATTCCTGCTCTTCAATGAGGCGGCGACGGCGTCGACTCACACCGTCACGCTAACGAGCGACCGGAAGAGACTCGAAGCCTGGGATCCGCAGACCGGAGACATCACGTCGCTGCGTGCGTCGCGCTCCAACGTTGGATTAACCGCCACCATCGCGCTGCGGGGATATGAGACGCGTGTCCTGGTAGCGCGCTAGGAACTCAATGCCTCTCTGAATCGCGAGAGGGCTCCCACACTCATGGAAGGGTGAGGCAATGCGCGAGATAGGCGACCCGCCCCCCTCACTCCCCTTCGGCAAACTGTAAGCCGCCCCTTCGCGAGCGGCCCGCCCGTCTCCGGTAAGCGCTCTGCAACTTTCGCAGGATTCCGGAAACGCCGCGGGTGACGCCTACTGGAGAGAGTGGAATCGTTAACCATGTTTGGACGATTCCAGGCCTGCTGCAATCCGTCTGGGCGGTATCGGTCGAAGCTGAATCGGCAGAAAGCCGATTCTTCCGCAGGCTGGCAGCGGACGCATTGCTGCAACAACAACAATTGAGGGGCGCATGGGCCAATTGCGCCGCTTCAGGACTGCACCCGGTGACACCATGCGACCTGCACTCGCCGCAGTATTCTGCCTTCCTCTCGTCCTCACAGGCTGTACTCTCAGCCCAACCACCACGGAGACGTCGCCCGCTGCGGGAGTGGCGATTCAAGGGGTGGTTCGCGGCGGCCAGCAGTCCATCGTCGGGGCGCACATTTATCTCTTTGCGGCCAACACGACTGGCTACGGCGCAGCATCCGTCTCGCTGCTGAACAACGTACCCGGAAGCACAACCAAGGACACCTTCGGCGGCGCCACCAATAACGACTACTATGTAACCTCCGGCGCACTCGGCGTGTTCTCCATCACCGGCGACTATAGCTGCACCGCCAACACCCAGGTCTACCTCTATGCCGTGGGCGGAAATCCCGGCCTGTCCCCCTCGACCATAAACAACACCGCTGCAGGCCTGCTCGCAGTGCTCGGCAACTGCCCCGGCGGTGTCAATGCATTCCTCACCGCAACTCCCTATGTCGTGATGAACGAGGTCTCCACGGTTGCGGCAGCATACGCGTTTGCCGGCTTCGCCACGGATGCCGTACACGTCTCCAGCTCCGGCACGCCGCTCGCCAAGGTTGGCATTCAGAACGCCTTCGCCAACGCCGCCAACCTCGCCACCCTCTCCACCGGCCAGGCCCTGGCCGTTCCTCCCAGTGATCCCGCCGGCACCGCGCCGCAGGCTACGGTTTATTCGATCGCCAACATCCTCGCCAGTTGCGTCAACACCGACGGCACCATCAGCGGCCCGACCAGCCCTACGACCTGCTACACGCTGCTCAACAACGCGAAGAACGGCTCCGTGGTGCCCTCGGATACGGCCACCGCTGCCATCAACATCGCGCACAATCCCGGCGCCAACGTCGCGGCGTTGTGGGGCCTTATCACCGGAACTCCGGCATTTGGATCAGGGCTTACAGTGGAACCCAACGACTTCACCCTTGGGCTTCAACTCAAGAGCACCGACCTGGCCGCACCGCACTCGGTCGCCATTGATGCGGCCGGCAATGCCTGGGTCGCAAACAATGGCGGCATTAGCGTCACATTGTTTTCCAGTTCTGGTTCTGTCCTTTCCGGCACAACCGGCTTCACCGGCGGCGGCGTGTTCGACCCCGACACCATCGCCATCGACCTCTCCGGCAATGCCTGGATCACAAACTATTACGGCAACGACGTCAGCGCACTGGCTGGTGTTAACGGCACACTTGGCACGCCTCTCACCGGCTCACCCTACAGCGGGGGCAACATCCATACGCCTTACGGCATCGCCATCGACGGGTCCGGCAACGCCTGGATCACAAACTACACCAGCAATTCCATCACGGAACTCTCCACGGTTTCCACCCCGCTGGGCACGGCTTCCGGCGGGTCGCCCTACACCGGCCTCAGCCTGAATATCCCCTACGCCGTCGCCATCGACAAGTCCGGCGACGTCTGGATCGCAAGCAAGAACAATAGCGCCGTTACGGAGTTGTCCAACTCGGGCGCTATCATTGCCGCAGGCTACACCGGAGGCAGCATCGATGTACCCTACGGCATCGCCATCGACGGCTCCGGCAACGCCTGGATCGCGGACTATGGCGGCATCAGCAACAGCACCATCAGCGAGATCGTCAGCTCTGGAACGGCGCTTTCTCCCGTCTCCGGTTCACCCTACAGCGAAAGCGGCTCCTATGGGCCACAAGCCATCGCCATCGACGGCGCGGGCAACGCTTGGGTCGCAAACAATAGCAACAGCAGCATCGCCGAGTTCTCAGGCGGTGGCGCTATGCTCTCTCCTTCCGCCGGCTACACGGCCAGCGGCACCTTGAATGGGCCCAATGCCATCGCCGTAGACCCCTCCGGCAATGTGTGGATGACCAACAACAGCAACAACACCATGACCGAGCTCATCGGCGCAGCCACGCCGGTGGTGACGCCGCTGGCAGTCGGCGTCAAAAACAACACCCTCGGCACCAAACCGTAACCCGGGCGCACCCGGCCATAGCATTCCCCGGAAGCCAGGCATCGGGCCCACCGGCCTGCCCGTCGCCGTCGCCCATCTCAGTCCCACAGTTCCCACCGGCTCCTGGCCTGCCGGACCCTGACTCGGAAACGGGGGTGCAGCCGACGAAACAACTGGAGTGCCGTGGTCCTATATCCAAGAATTTCCACGAGGTTATGCCGGATAACACTTAAGTTTGATATGCCCCGCCCTATCTTTCTGTTTCTAATGTATTTGTTCAAAGTTGCGTGAAATCAGGGTACACCCGGAGTGCAGGCTATGAAGCTATTACGCGACGAACGCGGGCAGACCATGGTGATCACCGCGATGGCCCTTACGTGCTTACTGGGCATGGCAGGCTTCTCCGTCGACGTCGGCCTGATGTTCCGCGCCAAGAGGATGCTGCAGACCGCGGCGGATGCCGGAGCGATCGCCGGAGCGTCTGAGTATAACTACAGCGACGTGACCACGGCGGCGGACAACGCCACGGCGCAGAATGGCATGACCAACGGCAGCAACGGTGTCACAGTCACCGTTAATAATCCACCGAAATCCGGAACTCACACGTCGAGCTCGTCGGCCGTCGAGGTCATCGTCTCCCAGAACGTGCCGACCTTCTTCATGAAGATTTTCCATTTGAGCACGATGAAAGTGAGCGCCAGGTCGGTGGCCGGGAACGGTCCGGCGTCTGGTTGCATCTACACCCTGGATACCTCCGGTATCGACGTCGGCATGACCGGTTCAGGAGCACTTTCGATCCCGGACTGCGGAATTGTCATCGACTCCGCCGCCAGCAACGCGCTGAATCTGACCGGAAGCGGCACCATCTCGGCTCTGTCGATCGGCATCGTAGGCAACTACAATGAAACCGGTTCCGGAACCATCAGCCCAACCCCAGTCAGCGGAGTCGCGCCCGAGCCCAATCCATTGGGCTATCTCACGGCTCCCTCGTTTAGCGTATCCTCCTGCCTGGCGAACCCGAGCTTTACGGGAAGCTCTTCCAACACGATAGGGCCAGCCATAGCAGGAGGCACCGTCTGCTACAACGGGCTCTCGATGACGGGAAGCGGCTCGCTGACGATGCAGCCTGGCACCTACATCATCAACGGTGCTATGTCCCAGACCGGATCGGGATCGATCTCAGGCTCGGGTATCACCATCTACCTGGCGCCGCCCAACGGCTCCCTCTCGCTCACCGGCTCCGGCTCGCTCAACCTCACTGCTCCGACCAGCGGAACCTATAACGGCATCCTCTTCTACGAAGACCCGACCGACACTAACGCGATGTCCGTCACCGGCTCCGGCTCCACGGATGTCGAGGGAATCTTTTATGCCCCGGCCGCGAAGATGACCTTGACCGGATCGGGCAGTTCGGCGTTCTACGCCGACCTGGTCGTCAGTTCCCTTTCCATTACCGGCAGCGGAACACTGGGGAACTACTCCAGCAAGAACCCTAACGAGCCCCTTGTCTCCGCAAGACTGGTGGAGTGAACCATGAAAAATACGACAGGAACAATTTCGAGGATCTGCAAACGACTGAAGGTCCACCTGCCCACACGCATCGCCAACCTGCGCGGCGAGCGAGGCAACGCGATGGTGGAACTCGCGCTTTCCGTGAGTCTTCTCGGCACTTTGCTCATCGGAGCCGCCGAGTTTGGGAGTCTGGCGTACAGCGCCATCGAAGTTTCCAACGCGGCGCATGCCGGTGCCGCGTACGGTGCGCAGTCCCACACGACTGCCGATGACGTCTCCGGCATGGAGACCGCGGCAACCCAGGACGCGCCCAACGTAAGTGGAATATCCGCGACTGCGGCCCGGTCCTGTATCTGCTCGAATGGCGGGAGTTCCACCTGTGCGGTCACGGATTGCTCCACTTCGCGCATCGTCGAGTACGTTACGGTCAATACCACTGCGACGGTCAGCCCCAAGATCAAGGTCCCGGGGCTGCCGACGTCGTACACCATGACCGGAAAAGCAGTATTGAGAGTGGTGCAGTAGTGGCAAGGATGTTCCCATTGCGATGGCGGCGTCTCACCCGTGGCGAACGCGGCAGCGCGACAATCGAGTTTGCGGTGTCCGGGGTGGTCCTGTTTACCATGATGATCGGCGTCATGACCATGTGCCAGGCCATCTACACCTATCACTATGTCTCCGAAGCCGCCCGCGAGGGCACGCGCTACGCCATGGTTAACGGATCCTCGGCTACGACGCCGGCCACATCATCGGCGATCCAGACCCACGTGCAGAACCTGGGATATCCGGGTATCCAATCGTCGCTGATGACGGTGACGACGACATGGAAAGCCTACCCGTCCGGCACCACCTGTACCCCGTCGAGCACCTGCAACAATCCCGGAAACCTCGTCACCATCAAGACTTCCTACGCCTACCCGTTGTCCATCCGTTACCTCGGGAGCAAGACGCTGACCATGACCAGCACCTCCGCCATGGTCATTGCGCAATAAGGCCCCCGCGCGGCCTGGCTGATTCACACACCGCTCATCTGACAGGCCACCGCCCTCAGCGGAGGCGACCTGCTTCCGCTAGGATAGTTGGCAGATGCCGGACTCCGCGGTTGCGCCCAACCGGCGCGTCCCCGTAGAAAGCGGAAACGTATGAAGAATCCAGGACGGATCGCCACGTTGGTTGCATGCCTGGTCATCGCGCATGCGACATCGCTCTGCGCCCCTGCGCCCGGTGGCGAGCGGCCCGACTACGCGGCCGAGCGCGCCGCCCGCGTGAAGTCATTGACCCAGCCCTACGGTTGGCTGTCATTGACGGCACTCGAATGGCTCAAGCCCGGCGTCACCACCGTCGGCTCTGCAGCCGGCAACTCGCTGGTTCTTGCGGGGGCTCCGGCCCATCTCGCCACGTTTGAACAAAAGAACGGCAAGGTCGCTGTCATTGCCTCCGACTCGTCGCTTCTGCTCCACGGCCACCCCCTGGTGCCGGGCGATCCGCGCTCGGTCATCGGCCCCGGCGAAGACGACGATTCCGCGTCGGTTAGCGGCAGGTTGCGGCTATGGGTCATCGACCGCGGCGGCCAGCGCTATCTCCGCGTCAAGGACCCCGAGGCGCCCACGCTCCGGCAATTTCACGGACTCCGCTGGTATCCGCCGGACGAGCACTTTCGCATTCAGGCCCACTGGATTCCCGACGCACCTCCGCACCTGTTGCACGTGACCAACGAGATCGGGCAGGTCTCTTCGGTCACCATTCCCGGACACGTGGAGTTTGAACTGAATGGAACGAAGCAGACCCTCATCCCCATTGAAGCCGACAAGGATGGACTGTGGTTCGTCTTCCGCGACGAAACCCACCTCCAGACCACCTACGGTGGCGGCCGCTTTCTCACCACCGATGTGCCGTCCAATGGCCTGGACCATCCCGGCACGGTGATCCTCGACTTCAACCAGGCCGTCAACCCGCCCTGCGCTTACTCTCCCTTCGCAACCTGCCCGCTCGCACCCCGCGAAGCCCGGCTGCCCGTCGCCGTACCGGCCGGAGAAAAGCGGTACGACAAATGAAGCTCAGGGAGGGAGCTTCATCGTTCAGAAAGTCCCGCGATACTTAACCGCAGGCTCATCGCCCTGTGGCCAGGCGCCGGATCGGTCCTGAGAAAACGCGTTTGTGTGGGGTGAAACACGGGTTTGGGCTCGAACTTTCCGGCTGATTGCTCGGCGGATTTGTCACTTCCTGCGCCTAGCGGATTGACAGGCTTGATGTCCCATGGCAACGTCAGGGAATTTTCTGGGCCAGAACTGCAGGACCTAATATCCCCACGGGTGTTGATCCGATGCTTCCCTTCCAAGGGTTTTGTCCCCGGACTGCGCGGTGTGGTACGGAACCACCAAATTTGTCGACTGGAAACTAAGCATCGGTCTTGCGATGCCAGTGCGAGGGGTACAATTCAAGCGACTCAGCGCTGAGGAGATGCAAGATGCCAGAAAGTGGTGGTTTGATGTGGGCTTTATTGATGGTCGTGTTGACGTTGTCCGTGCTTGCCATCGTCCTCGCGTCGTTCTACAGCATTGGCCCGACCCAGATCGGACTTGTACGAAAGAGAATTGGTAAGAAGCTGCCCGGCAACAACCCCGTAGCCTTCGCAGGAGAAGCCGGCTATCAGGCCGAACTTCTTATGCCCGGGATCCGCTTCAAGTTCCTGCCGTTCTACGCTGTCACCAAACACCCGTGGGTGCAGGTACCGGCAGGACAGATTGGCGTCGTTATCGCACAGGTCGGCAAGCCCACGCCCATCGGTGCGAAGTCAGGCAGGTACGATCCGGCTTTCGGCAACTTCACCGACTTTCGAACCTTCGTCGAAAAGGGCGGAGAAAAGGGTGTTCAGCGGCCGGTTCTTTCTCCTGGCACGTTGGCGCCGATCCATCCAGTGGCTTTTCTGGTCATCACCAAGCCGCAGGTCTTCGGTGTCCCAGTGTCAGACGAGTACAAGAACCTCGCCGACAACAAGAGGCTGAGCTTTATGGCCTTCGGCCTGGAAAACTGGCAGCTTGATGTCACCCGCATTGCGCCCAGGCCCGCCGGCGACAGCGGCAAAGTCGTGGACATGATTGGAGTGGTCACCGCATTGGACGGCGAACCCTTGCCCGCTGGCGCCATCGCCAGCCGGCTCGGCGGATTCAAAGACGTCAGTGAGTTCGAAGGGCAAGATGGCGTCACGGATTTCCAGCTTATGGCGTTGATCCTTGGTAGCAAGAACGACCAGCACAACAACTATCAGGATTTCCAGAAGTTCCTGGAGGCTGGTGGAAAGATCGGACTCCAGCACGATCCGCTGCTCTATGGCGCTTACAACCTCAACCCGTTCCTGGTTCGCGTGGAACAAGTGCCGATGCTGGTGGTGGAACAGGGACAGGTCGCCGTTATCAAAGCCTACGTAGGATTACCCACCCAGGACACATCCGGCGCAGGATTCAAATTCGGCAGCCTGGTTCGCCCTGGCCACCAGGGCATCTGGCAAGAAGCGTTGCGAACCGGGAAGTACCCAATCAATCCCCGGATTTACGATGCAAAGCTCGTGCTCACGGCAATCCTCAAGCTCGACTGGGCGAAGGACGTAACCGGAGCTCATGGGCTCGATGCCCGCCTTGAGCCCATCATTGCCAAAAGCAACGAAGGCTTCGTGTTCAGCATCGACCTGCAGGTCCTGATTCACGTGCCGGATACAAAGGCCCCGCGCGTCATCTCCATGGTTGGGTCCATGGAGAACCTGGTGAACGAGGTCCTCCAGGCTGCGGTTGGCAACCTCTTTCGCGACAAGATCGGCGGTATGCAAGCGATCTCGTTCATCCAGACGCGCCAGAGCGTCCAGGAACAAGCCTTCAACTACATCCAGGGAAAACTCGCCGAATACGAAATCGAGACCAGGGGAGTTTATATCCAGGATGTGGTCTACCCCGAACAACTGGTCACGGTGCTGACTCAGCGCGAGGTCGCGCATCAGGAAGTGGAAACATTCAAGATGCAGAGACAGGCCCAGGACCAGCGCGTGGAGACGGAGAAGGCTCGCGGCACCGCCGACATGCAGGTCGACCTGGCGAAGTCGAAGGTCGGAGTGGACATCCAGACCAACCGGGCCGAAGCCAGGATGAAGGAAGCCCAAGGCGAGGCCACGTACATCGAGCGGACCGGCACCGCCCGGGGAGCCGAAGTTCGTGCGGTGGGTTTGGCCAACGCCGAGGCCTATCAGAGACAAGTTGAAGCGCTGGGCAAGGGACCCACGGCTCTCGTGAATGCCATCAAGGCGCTCGCGGTGGGCAATACCGCTTTCATGCCCAGGATCCTGGTGGTTGGCGGCGGGAGCAATCAAGGGGTTCTTGAGAGCCTCGGAACCATGCTGATGGACAAGCTCGACACCAGCTCTCCGGGCCCTGACGCTGCTGGCTCCGCGACTGGCAAACCTGACTCGGCTCCTGCCAGCTCCACAACGTGACTTACTTGGCAGCCCGGAAGTAGTTGAAGAATAAACAGATAGACCGTCCGGAAGGTCGACCCTTCGAAGCGTCACAATGAGCACCCGGCACATCAAGGCACAGGAGCTGGCGAGTTTCGAACTACGCCTTCGCGGGCGATATGGAACAGATGTGCCGTTCGTCACTGAAATATCGTGCTGACCTTGGTACGCATGATTGGATGCGGCCCACGGTATGGCAATGACTCGTCTCCAAGACTACCGCCGTATGTTGAACAGATTCATCTCTGCGGCGAATGCCGCGCCCTCCCGCAGACTGGTCCACGGAATGGTTGGCCGCTCAGTGGAGAATCCCGATGAGCGCAATGCGTAGCGCGAGTCGACGGGATTTCTTGAAGCAATGTCTCGCCGGCGCTGCGGTTCTGCGCGCAGGCGGCACGATGGGACTGCCCGCACCTGTACAGCAAACGTCGGGGACTGCGAAGTCGGAGGTCGTGATTGCGCACGACGACCTGCTGCACAGTGCGGGTTCCACTGTGGATTCGCGAAGGGTGCTGGGCCTGCTGGATCGCGCCATGCAATCGCTCTTCGATCGTGACCAACCGATTGAGGCCTGGAAAAGGTTGGTCCATCCCGGGGAGCGGGTGACCCTCAAGGTCAATGCGCTTGGAGGCCGTGGCCTTTCCAGCAATCTTCAACTCGTCGAGGCGATTTGCGAACGCCTGCAGCAGGCCGGCATCAAGGCCAACGATATCGTGGTCTGGGACCGCGACACCGACGAACTGGAACACTCGGGCTTCCACGTATCCACAGGCGGAAATGGGGTTCAATGCTTCGGCACCGATCGAGTCGATTACGAGCAGGGGCTGGTGGCGTACGGCAGTATCGGAAGCCGCCTATCACGGATTCTCACGCAACGCTGCGACGCCTTGATCAATGTCCCGGTGTTGAAAGACCATGACAGCGCCGGGGTAACGATAGCGCTGAAGAACATGTATGGCGTCATTCATAACCCAAATAAGTACCACCCCAACGGCTGCAACCCTTACATCGCAGATTTGAACATGTTGCCCGAGATCCGGACCAAGCTGCGATTGACCATTTGCGATGCGACCACGGCTCAGTACGATGGCGGGCCGGCATACAAGCCGGAATTCAGTTGGCAGCGCAATGCCCTGCTGGTTTCACGCGACCCGGTGGCACTTGACTCGACCGGCTGGCAGATGATCGAGCGCAAGCGAGCGGAAAAAGGATTGAAGACGCTGGAAGGCGATGGCCGGGGGCCGCACTACATCGCGACCGCAGCTGACGACCAGCATCGACTAGGCACCAACGATCCCGAAAGGATCGCAGTCATTGGAGTGTAGAAGCAGATGGGATTGGGGGCCACCATGTTGAACGAGTTCGGGCCGCAAGCCAGCGTAAACGTACCGCCCGGCGGCGCAACTGAATTCAAGAGTCTCGACATTCATGATGAGCGACGCCCGTTCTCGTGCGCGCTTGATCGCCGTTCCTTCTTGCTATGCGCTTTGGCGTCGGGAGCAGCTCTGGGCGTCTGCGGGCTGCCTCCGCCCCTGGCCGCCCTGCCCTCGTGGGGCGGTTCGGAGAAACAGGACGACTCGCAATTCACCGTCGAAGCCAAGTTCTATCAGAAACTTCAGAACCGGAAGATCAAGTGCAAGCTCTGTCCGCGCGAATGCACAGTGGGAGACCGGGAGCGCGGTTATTGCGGTGTGCGGGAGAATCGCGGAGGAACCTACTACTCGCTCGTGCACTCGCGGGTCTGCGCCGCGCACGTTGATCCGGTCGAGAAGAAGCCCTTATTCCACTATCTTCCCGGGACCCTCGCTTTCTCATTGGCTACGGCTGGCTGCAACGTCAACTGCAAATTCTGCCAGAACTGGGACATCTCCCAGGTGCGTCCGGAGCAGGTCCCTGCCGAGTACACTCCCCCGCAACGGGTTGCCGATCTTGCGAAGCAATATCGTTGTCCGACCATCGCCTACACTTACAGCGAGCCCGTGATCTTCAGCGAATTCCTGATGGATGCCGCCGATGCCGGACACCAAGCAGGCATCCGCAGTGTGGTGGTGTCGAACGGCTATATGCAGCAAGAGGCACTGAAGTCGGCTTACGCAAAGATGGACGCGGTCAAGATCGATCTGAAGGCGTTCTCCGAGTCGTATTACAGCAATGTGGTTACCGGCCAGTTGAAACCGGTGCTGGATTCGCTGGTCACGCTGCAAAAGATGGGCAAGTGGACGGAGATCGTCTATTTAGTGGTGCCGACTCTCAACGACGACGATGCTGAATTCCTCGGTCTGGCACGCTGGATCAAGACCAATCTGGGCGTGGATGTGCCACTGCATTTCACCCAATTTCATCCGGAATACCTGTTGAAGAACCTGCCCATAACTCCGGTGCCGACGCTGGAGCGGGCCAAGGCGATTGCGGATGCCGAGGGACTCCACTACGTGTACATCGGTAACGTGCCTGGACACCCTGCACAAAATACATACTGCCCGAATTGCCGCCGAACCCTGGTGGAACGCGTGGGATTCACGGCGAGCAACATATTGATCCGAAAAGATAGCTGTCCATTTTGCCGGACCCCGATTCCGGGTATCTGGCACACCTAAGGACGTAGAGGAGGTCGACATGAACATCAGGGGGACTTGGAGAATGGGTTGGATAACAGCGCCGTTGCTCGCCCTTTTGGTGATGGCGCCATTGCAGTGCGTTCGTGGAGCGGCTTCACCCAAAGTGAGGCTGGCCGGAGTTGCCGGCAGCTTCTATCCGGCTGACCCCAAGGCGCTTTCGGCGATGATCGACGATATGCTGGCGCGTGCGACTCCGCCGCCGATCAATGCCCCGATCCTCGCCGTGGTTGCGCCGCACGCCGGCTATCAATACTCCGGCCCCGTGGCTGCCTACACCTATGCTGCGCTGAAGGGGCGCAAGTTTTCACGGGTCGTCGTGATTGCACCGTCGCATTACGAAGCCTTCGACTTCACCTCTGTTTATGAGGGGGACGCGTACGCGACGCCGCTGGGGACAGTCCAGGTAGACAAGGCCTTTGCCCGGCAGTTGGTTAAAATGAGCCCAACCATGCGACTTTCCAGCCAGGGACACGATCCCACGCCAGCAGGTGCTGAGCATGCAATCGAGGTGCAGTTGCCATGGTTGCAGCGGGTGTTGGGGGAATTCGAACTTGTACCCATCGTCATGGGAGATCAGAGCTACGAAAACAGCCGCGCTCTGGGTGTGGCTCTAGCGAAGCTGATCCAGGGTGGCGACACTCTAATTGTTGCCAGCTCCGATTTGTCACACTATCACCCGTATGACGAAGCTGTGAAGATCGACCACAAGACCCTGAATGCACTTGAGCAATGGGACTACCTCAGCATGTCGCGGAACTTCGGGACACGGACATGGGAAGCCTGTGGCGGAGCGCCCATCGTGGCGGCAATGATTGCCGCCGAACGCATGGGAGCCAACCAGGCCCAGGTATTGAAGTACGCGAATTCAGGCGATACCTCAGGCGATCGCTCCCGTGTGGTCGGATATAGCGCGGACGTCTTTGTGAAGGCGCCAAACGCAAAGACGGCAGAGCTGCCGTTCTCATTGAACGATAGCGATAGGCAGGAACTGCTCACCCTCGCTCGCAAGTCGGTCGAACAAGCGGTAGGGGAGAAGCAGCAGTATGAGCCCGGACCCAGCTCAAGCGAAGCGCTGAATCAGGATCGCGGTGCTTTCGTAACCTTGCTCGAATCGGGAGAGCTGCGAGGGTGCATAGGTTACACCTCGGCAACCAAGCCTCTCTACTTAACTGTGCGGGACACGGCCACGCTGGCCGCCTTGCGCGATCCTCGATTCCGGCCGGTATCGGCTCAAGAGTTGCCGCGCCTTCAGTACGAGATCTCTGTGCTGTCACCCCTCCGGCGGGTCGTCGACGTTCAACAGATCAAGGTTGGACAGGACGGTTTGCTGATGAAGAACGACCAATACGAGGGCCTCTTGCTGCCGCAGGTGCCTGTGGAGCAGAAATGGGACAGGCAGAAGTTTCTGGAAGAAACCTGCGCCAAAGCCGGGATGCGCGCCACTTGCTGGCAGAACGCAGACACAGACATATTCATGTTTACCGCGGTGGTATTCGGCGAACACAGGCCCTAGAGGCTTATGCCCGGAACCCCGTCCACCTGAAGTTGTGCGCGCACGGCAAGCAGTGCCGGCAGCAGGTTGATCGCCGCACAGAGCCACGCAGTCCTCCAGAATCCAAACACCGGAATGAGATAACTACTCAGGAAGAGTGCGCCCGCGCATCCGCCTAGCAGATCGACGGCGTACAGCATACCCCGCCCGGATCGGCCGCTGTTGTCAGAGAGATAGATCGCGGTCGCGGTCGGGAATTGATAGCCCCCCAGTATTCCCGAGAGGGCAGCCAGTGCCGGGAAAATGAGCTGCGCCGCCACCCATGTTGCCGCCGCGCCGGAGATCTTCTCCAGCAGGCCAACCACAAATATCAGCACCGGCCCGGAGAGCGCGAGCAGAAACTGGGTAGCCGCCATGGAGCCGCAGAGTAAACGATCGCTGCCAAACGTGCGGCGGATACTCAGCCAGCTTCCAAAGGCAACTCCTGCCATGCACAGGCCAATTAGGATCGCCAGCTGATAGTAGACGTAACCATAGATAGACTGGAACGCCAGCAGCAGCAGAATCTGCAGAGCCATCAGCGTGAAGCCGGTAGCGGCTGTGCAGCACACCGCGGCGGAGCCGAGGCGTTGCTTGTGAGTACCCGCAAACGCAAACAGAATCGCCGCAATTGACAAGGGAGCAAGTACCGCGGTGATGACATTGGCAAAACTGATGTGCGCCGCTGTCCGGAACCAGTGGGAATAGCCATCCCTGAATTGCGCGCTCCACAGCACAATGTCGAAGTAGTAGGCGATGGGTTCGAAATCACGATTGACTGGCGTTGAAGGCAGCGGTCGCAGTTGCTCCTCAACCTGCGCCATGCGATCGGGCATCATGCGGAATGGGATGAGATACTCCCGGACATACTGGGTTTTCAGATTCCGCTCCTGCAGCCTGGCAATCAAGGTTTGGGGATTGTCGGTTAGAATATTCGGCTGCGTGGCGGCGAACCAGTGAATGGTTTCGCCTGGGATGGCGACAACATGGGGGAACACCGCCTCCAGGGTCCGCCGAATGCAGCGCAGAAACTCCGCCAAGTCCGGGCTGACGGTCTCCTCAGACGACTGCAGTTGCAAGGCGAGCAACCCACCTGGCGCGAGGTGGTCCCGAGCGGAACGAAAGAACTCGGCCGTGTAGAACCGGTTTAGCTGTGCCGTCTGCGGGTCGGGAACATCGACGATAATCACGTCGAATCGGCCCTTGGCTGTCCTGAGATAGTACCGGCCGTCCGTCGAGTGAACGTGTACCCGGGAATCGGAGACAATGGGGGCAGATTGCACCGGGAACAGCCGGCGCGCGATGTCAATCAGTGCGGGATCCAACTCAACGTAGTCGATCCGTTCGATGGTTGGATGCTTCAGCGCTTCGACAATGCTCCCGTTCACTCCGCCGCCGATCAGCAGAATGCGCTGCGGCGCCGGGCTCTCCAGCAATGCATAGTGGACCGCCTCTTCGGCGGCATCCGCGTCCGGAGCGTTGGCGAGGATCGCGCCGTTCTGATAAATGCTGCGGATATTGCCAGTCTCGGTTACCGTCAGGTTGCCGTAAACGGAGTTGCGCGAATCCACCAGGTGAAACCCCCGCCACAGACGCGCCTGCGCGGACCTGTCCAGCGACGGCGCAACCCACTGAAGCAGAGGGATTGCCAAGAGCGCCGCTGCCACCGCGATTGCTTCAAGCTGCCTGCGGCTCATCCGCAACCCTATGGCTGCCGCCATCCCCAGGTTCAGCAGAGCCACAATGGTAGCGGTCTGGAACGAATCAAGATAGCGCAGCAATAGAATGCTGGCCACGATTCCCCCGAAGCCGGAGCCCGCGGCCTCCAGCAAGTATGCCGAACTGGTAGCGACGCGGGCGGATACAGCGCACTCAGCTTCGTACATCCGGGCCGCAACTACGAACAGCCCCCCTGAGAGCGAGCAGAATATGCTCAGACACACCAAGGCTGTGAGGATCATCGGCACCGGCCCAACCAGTTCGCCAGGCACCGTCTGAAACATGATCTTGGAGGCGCGCAATGCCCATATTGTCGGCAACAGGCTGACGGCGAGTAGGCATTCAAACGCGGCAACTGCGCGGCGAGCATTGTCCCTTCCTGGCGCAAAACCGCTGCTCAGGCTGCTGCCTGCACCGGTCCAGAAGAGCCAGATGGCCAACGTGATCCCCAGCGAAATCTCGTTGCCGTTGAAGACGACCATGAGCTCCCGCATGAGCACGATCTGGCCGACGACCGCGCTGAACCCGATCAGGGTCAGAGCCGCTCTTACGGGAGCCATGGTTTGCTTCGCCGACGGCATTGTCATGGGGTGCATCGCTACTGCGTCTCTCCTGTCGAAATGCAAGTGTACGCGCTTCCGGACGCTGAGATGACGGATTATGAGTGCGCCCTGCGATTCCTCGGACGCACTCAAATTGGCATTGCGATTGTCAATGATGTCGTGCGCTGAATGCTCTCGAAGCGGAGGGATGTGAAACACGTCCCAGGGTTTGAAGATATTCTGCTGAGTCGCTAAGGGAAGACCGCTATAATGATTGGCTGGCAAGCCTTCTGAAGACTCCCGTGTCTTCCGGGAAGATTCGGCCAGGCCGTGTAGATGCACGCAATGGAAAGAAGCGTCAGACTCTCCAGCGGATGCAGCGGCCCAGGCGTCACCGGCATCCTCTCTGGAGGCTTCTATAATGCGCCGCACAGTTACCCTGGGTCTAACCCTCTGTGTCCTTACCAGTGCTCTCGCTTTTGCGCAGACCAAGCGGGCTTTGATTATCGGGATAAACACTTACCAGCCTGCGGGTACCACGGCCCAACTTCCGGGCTGCGCGTATGCCGCTGTCGCTAAGGATGGCCGATGTGCGATCGGCACCTTCGACAATCTTGATGGAGCGGTGAACGATGCGCAGTCGATGGCCGAAGTGCTCACCGGTCCCAAGTTCCACTTCCTGCCCAAAGATGTTGTCCTGCTGACAAATCCAGGGATAACGCCTGCGCGTACCGGAGTTCAGGTTCTGCCGCCCACGCAGACCACCCGGGACGGCATCCTGGCGGCCATGCAGAAGTACCTCGTCGACATTCCGCAGAAAGGCGATACGGTGGTCTTTTACGACGCAAGCCATGGCTCCCTGCGTGTGAATACCGCAGGCGACAAGCTGACCGTGCGCAATAGCGAAGGCAATCTGGTGCACGTCGACAGCACGCTCGTGCCCTCCGACGCCTACCAAGGGACTTACGACATTCGCGACCGCGAGATGACGCGCATCTTCAACGCCGCGTTGGATAAAGGTGTACACCTGACGGTGATCTTCGACAGTTGCCACAGCGGCGGGTTGACTCGCGGGGTTGGCGGTCGCAAGCGGAGTCTGCCGTACGACCCCCGGCCAGTGACGGACGCGAATGTACTCCCAAAGCCGACGGAGCGTGCAGGGAATCCCGCGCTTGTATTTTCCGCGGTACAGCAGGACCAGGTCGCCGGAGAGACGAAGCCAACCGAGGCATCTCCCGAGATCCATGGGGCCTTCACGGCGGCGCTGATCGAGACACTGCAGATACTGCCTGCCAATGCCCCCGCAGCGCTCGTCTACCAGCGGGTCAAGGCCGTGCTTGAAGGCAACGGGACCGCAGGCCAGGAGCCTGACCTGGATGCGGGCCCCATACGCCGCCAGCAGCCTCTCTTTGGCGGCGCAGCCAATGCCGTCGATGCGGGCAAGGTACGCACGGAGGCGCTGAAGACGGATGACGATGGCAGCATCTGGCTCGATATCGGCATGGTCTCCGGCATCGGTCCGGGAAGCGAATTCACAACCGACCCCGGCGCGGGCAAGGTGATCAAGCTGCAGGTAAAGCAACCGCTGGGCATCGCGCGTTCAAGAGCGACGGTGGTCAGTCCCGTTGGGGCCAAGGTTGCCATTGGCGACGTGTTCACGCTGACCAAACTGGTTCCTGCTCAAACCAATCCGCTGCTTTTCTGGGTTGGCCCGACCAATCTCTCGGCGGCGGACATCCTGGCAGCTGTCGCGGAGATCCACGCCTCCGGCATCCCCACCATATCGGATGCAGCGGAGGAACCCTATACCGACATTCTGAGCTGGGACAGCGACGGATGGTTATTGCAACACGCCACGCCCGCCTCGAATCCTTCCAGTTCGACCATCGCGGTAGACGTCAAGCAAGTACCGCCGGTCAAGCTTGGCCCCAAACTATCCGCGGCGTCGCTGAAGCACGCCATACCCAAGGGCGCAAAGTTGTGGGTCGATCTGCCCGCGTCGCGCGAACTTGCCGCGAAGCTAAAGCTCAACGATCCCGACATTGACGCAAAGTCGGCAACCGACCTCGCCGAAGCCCACTATGTGCTTGCCGGCTCGCTCTCAGGTGGAAAGCCAACCTACGCATGGTTCCATAAGGACGAATTCGCAGCCGGTCCTCGTGCGGCGGTGACGTCGGACCACACTCCGGGCTGCTCGACGACCTCGCCTTATCCCGTCCGCAGCGCCTGGATCGCGACGCCGGATGCCGGCGCAATGGTGGAGACAGCGGACACTCTGAATACCTATTCCGTTAACCTGGCGCGAGTGCATGGCTGGCTGCAGTTAGCCAACAATCCAGTCGCGGGAGCGTCGCCGGCAAACTATTACAAGCTTGCCATGGTCCACATCTCCGATACGGATCAGGTCTCGCCGGATCAACCTGTGCATGAGAACGACCACGTCCGGCTCGCCCTGCAGGCAGCCGCGCCGGTCGCGGACAAAGACAAACGGTTTGTTTACGTGCTCGACATCGATTGCCAGGGCAACGGTACCTTGCTCTACCCGCGAGACTACTCCGAAAACCAGTATCCGAGCCAAGGCGATACCGACGCGCAGATCGTCCTCAGAACCAAGTCCACAGTCAAATTTCTGGATCCATTCGGACTGGAATCGATGATCCTGCTCACCACCTCGCAGCCGCTTCCCGACCCCTATGTGCTCGATTTCGCAGGCGTCGCACGCGCTGCAAGTCGCGGATCATCCCAGTCCCCGCTTGAAAAACTGCTGTCGAATGCCAGCAGTGGCACCCGTGGAGGAGTCCCCGACGCGGATATCCCGACCGACTGGGGAATTCAGATCATGCCCTTGCGCAGCATCCCTGGCAGCCCTGCACAGTGAACTTCACCCGGAGCAGCGGCCTCGACGCCGGATGATGCCTTCTTCCTCAGCTTCTCCGGTCATGGGTACAGCAGTCCCGATGGCCAGTTCTACATTCTTCCGTCCAATATTCAGGGCTCCTGTTCGCACGCCGATGAATCTGGAATCGACTTCCTTTCAGCGAGCCGATTACAACTCACACGCGACCTGTGACCCCGGTCACGGCAAGACTTTCTGGAAGTGGTAGCATGGAACCATGCTGCGAGGAATCGGCCAACGGACGGCGGTTGCCATCACCCTGGTGGGGGTGTTGCTGCTGTCGGTTGGAACCTGCGTGCTTCCTGCACAACCTACGACACACCGATGCTGCATGCACATGAGCATGCCATGCGAGGGCAAAGCGGATTGCTGCAAGGTCAGCCCGCAGATTCCCCCCGCAACCGTTACTCCGCTCTTTTCTGGCTTCGCATCCAACAACGTCACCGAGGATTTCCTCTCTGCGGCCAGTGGCTCCGCATCGCGCGAGGCTGCGATCGCGCCAGTCGTTCCCTCGCAGTCTTCGCCTCCCGGCATCTTCATCCTCAGAATCTAGAGCTTTCTTCTTCGCCGTGGTCTTCCGGTGTGCGCCCTGGTGCGCCTCGGACCCATTCCTCCTGCCATTTAACGCGGAGTTTGAAGAGTGAAGCATGAAGCATTCCTATAGTTTTGCGCCGCTGGTGCTGGCGCTGTCATTTGCATCGTTCGTTGGAGGCTCGGGACAGTCTGTGCCGCCCTCCAGTTCCAGTCATCTCTCGGCGGATACGCCGCTGTCGGTGGACCAGGCGGTCACCGAGGCACTGCAATCGAACACCGAGATACGGGCCGCCGTCCGCCGCCTTTCGCTGGCCCAACTGAAAGCCACCACTGCACGCAGCCTCGACGACCCCATGCTGATGGTGCGCGACTGGGACACTCCGCTGCGCAAGCCCTGGGACCTGGACCAGGCGCAGGTGATGTTCTCGTTGCAGCAGACTTTTCCCGGCAAGGAGAAGCGGGACCTGCGCGGCAAGGTTGCCGAGGACGATGTAGGCGCTGCCTCCGACGAGTTGGAGAGCTTGCGCCAGCAGGTATCCGCCGCCGTGCGCGAGGCGTGCGCGATTCTGCTGCGCAACGCGGATGAGATGCGGCTGCACAATCAGCAGGCTGCAGTGCTGAACGAGGCGTTGTCCGCCGCGCTCGCCGAATACACCACCGGCAAGGTTTCGCAGGCGGACGTATTGCGTGCGCAGATGGCGCTGACCCGGCTGAACGAGCACCTGGTCGAGTTGGAGGAGGAGCGCGACACCGCTCGTGCGCAACTGAATGCGCTGATGGGTCGCAGTCCGGAGGAGCCCGTCGAGATCGCCGGCAGCTACCGAAGCTCTGTTACGGTTCCTTCCACAGACGAACTGGAGCGGTTGGCGATAGAGCATCGCCCCGAGCTTGCCGCACTGCGCAAGCAGATTGTGAAGTCCGGCGACCAGAGCCGGCTGGCGCGTCTGGCGATGAAACCCGACCTCACAGTTGCTGCCGGATACATGCTGATGCCCACTGGCTCCTTTTCCCGGAGCGCGTATATGGCGGAACTCACAATGAACCTTCCGTCGCTGAACCGGGCGCGCCACGATGGCGAGACGAAACAGGCCGATGCGGCAACCGATGTCGCCCAGGCCGAGCTCGATGCCCGCACCTCCGCCGTGTTCCTCGAAATTCGGCAGGCGCAGATTGCGGTGCAGTCGGCGCAGAAGCGCGTGAAGCTCTATCGCGACACGCTGCTGCCTCAGGCCGAGGCGGCCTTCAAGGCTTCAACCGCCGCATACCAGAACAACCGAGGCGAGTTCATGAACCTCATCGACAGCCAGAACCTGCTGCTCGACATCCGCACCTCGTACTCGAAGGCGCTGTCGGCAGCCGACGCTGGCAGCGCCCAATTGGAGCTCGCGATTGGCGCGCCGCTCCCAAGCCCCAACATCACACCTTCCAGCAACCAGAGGACAGACAAATGACGACTAGAGAAAAGAAGCTGATCGCAATCAGTGCAGGCTCAGGCGCTCTCGCCACGGCGTTGGTCGTGGGATTCCTGATAGGAAGAGACATCCGCACCTACGCGGCGGAGGCTGCCCCGGCCGCTACCAATGCCGGGGCGCAGCATATCGTGGCCACGCGGGAATCAAAGCCCGATGATGGCACACAGCCCGGCACCACCCTGGAGCTGACTCCGGCAGAGATTACGGCGGCAGGCGTTCAGGTCGCCGAGGTGCGCACCGCAGCGTTGAAGACCGACATCGACTCCTTCGGTCGCGTCGAGCAGCCGGAGGCGCAGCTTGCCGCCGTAAGCGCCCGTATCGGTGGCCGCGTGGACAAGCTCTACGTACAGTACACGGGCGAAAGCGTACGGCGCGGCCAGGCGGTGGCGGATGTGTACAGCCCCGAAGTAGCCACGGCTATCGAGGACTATCGCCTCGCGCAGGAGAATCGCAATCAGCTCCGTCAATCCGACGATCCGAATGCGCGCGCGCAGGCCGACGCACTGGTGACCGCGAGCCAACGCAAGCTGGAACTTTGGGGCATCAGCGAAAACCAAAGGAGTGCGCCGGAGACCAGCGGCACGCCCCATGTCACCCTATACGCCTCCGCATCGGGAAGCGTGGTCGACCGCAAGGTGACCCAGGGGCAATACGTCAACGCAGGCGACACGCTCTTCACCGTCGCCGACCTGAGCCAGGTCTGGATTAAAGCCGATGTCTACGAGGACCAACTGCCCCAGATCCGCCGCGGCCAGAAGGTCGAGATCACCTCCGAGGCGTTGCCCAACCGTACGCTGCACGGACATGTCGATTTCATCGAGCCGCAGGCGAACCCGCAGACGCGAACCGTTCCCGTGCACGTGCATGTCGCCAATCCCGGCATGCGTCTTCTGCCCGGCATGTTTGTCAACGCCAGCTTTGTCAGCACCGCGCCGAGTCAGTCGATCGTCGTCCCGCGCTCCGCGGTGCTCGACACGGGCACACGCAAAATCGTCTATCTCGCCCGGCCCAATGGGGTCTTTGAAGCTCGCGAAGTCGCAGTTGGCACTCCATCCGACGATCTGTTCCCGGTAACCAGCGGCCTCGCAGTTGGCGACAAGGTCGTCCTTAGCGGAAACTTTCTCATCGATTCGCAGGCGCATCTTAGCTCCGGAATGTCGGGAATGTATGGCGGATCGAAAGAGTTCGCAGCAAACTCGGCAGCACCCGCGCCCGGATCCGCCGGCAGCGAGACGAACGCGAACGCAGTCAAGCTCGACTTCCGCTCCGACAACAATCCGCTGAAGGCAGGCGAGGACAATGTCTTCCATGCGAGCCTGACCGGCGCGGATGGCAAGCCGGTCGCCGACGCGCACGTCACCGTCACGTTCATCATGCCTGCGATGCCGTCGATGGGCATGCCGGAGATGAAGAGTTCGTTCGAACTCCCGTGGTCCGCCAGCCAGCACCTGTATATGGGCAAGGGCCAGCCGCCGGTGTCGGGCTCATGGAACGTTACCGTCGAGGCACGCAGAAACGGTGTTGTCATCGCAACCTTCCACACGCACTTGAACGCGAAGTAGAGGCCGCAATGATCAACCGAGTTATCGAGTTCTCCATGAAGAACCGCTGGCTGGTGCTGGCGATCTACGCTGGCTTCGCGGTCTGTGGCTACTGGGCGCTGCTGCGCACGCCTATCGACGCGATCCCTGACCTGAGCGAAAACCAGGTGATCGTCTTCACCGACTGGGCCGGCCGCAGCCCGCAGGAGGTCGAGGACCAGATCACCTATCCGCTGACCGTGAACCTGCAGGGGCTGCCCCACGTGCGGACTGTGCGCTCGGCGTCGGCTTTCGGTTTCTCGATGGTCAATGTGGTCTTCGAGGACTCGGTGGACATCTACTTCGCGCGTACCCGCGTGCTGGAGCGGCTGAGTCTCGCCGGCAGCTTTCTGCCTGCCGGCGTCACGCCGATGATGGGGCCGGACGCCACCGGCGTCGGCCAGGTCTTCTGGTACACGGTAGAGGGCCCCTACGACAGCGGCACGCTGCACTCCATCCAGGACTGGTTCATCAAGTACCAGCTCAACTCCGTGCCTGGGGTCGCCGAGGTTGCCAGCGTCGGCGGCTTCGTGAAGCAGTACCAGATCGATCTCGACCCCATCAAGCTCCGCGCCTACAACATTCCGCTGCAGACTGTCGTCGCGGCGGTCGAACGCAGCAATAACAACGTCGGCGCCAAGGTGATGGAAGTGGGCAGCACCGAGGACATGGTGCGCGGCATCGGCCTGATTCGCGGCCTCAAGGACATCGAGGACATCTCGCTCGCCGCCTACAACGGCACGCCGGTCACCGTCGGAAATGTCGCCAGCGTTCAGCTTGGTCCGGAGTTCCGGCGCGGCGTGCTCGACAAGGACGGCAAGGAAGCGGTAGGCGGAGTGGTCGTCATCCGCTACGGAGCCAACGCTCGCGAGGTGATCGCAGCCGTCAAGCAGAAGATCGATGAGATTCAGCCGGGCCTCCCTGCCGGCGTCAGCATCGTTCCGTTTTACGACCGCAGCATCCTCATCGATCATGCCGTGGACACGCTCCGCCACGCCTTGATCGAGGAGATCATCCTGGTCACCCTGGCGCACGTCCTGTTTCTCTGGCACTTCCGCAGCATCCTGGTGGTCACCATTCCACTGCCACTCGCAGTCCTCGGCGCGTTTCTCTTCATGAAGGGCGCGGGCATCTCATCGAACATCATGTCGCTGGGCGGTATTGCCATCGCCATAGGAGTGCTCGTCGATGCGGGTATTGTGATGACCGAAAACGTCATCCGCCAGGCCGAGCAATACGAGCAGGAGCACGGCAACTATCGCGATCGCATCTGGGAGATCACGCTGAATGCCGCCCGTCTTGTGGGCCGCCCCATCTCCTTTGCCATGGTCATCATCATTCTTGCGTTCGTCCCCGTCTTCGCGCTCACCGGCATGGAAGGCAAGATGTTTCATCCGCTGGCATTCACCAAGACGTTCGCCATGCTGTGTTCGACCATCATGGCCATCACGCTGGTGCCGGTGCTATGCACGTTTCTCATTCGCGGCAAGCTGCATCGCGAGGATGAGAATCCGATCATGCGTGTGCTGCGCAGCATCTACCGGCCCACCTTGAGCTGGGCTCTGCGTCACCGGATCATTACGCTCTCTGCCGCGCTGGCCCTGTTCCTCGCGGCGCTTTCGACGGCCACCACCATCGGTTCCGAGTTCATGCCGCCGCTCGATGAAGAGACTGCTCTTTTCATGCCCATTACCGACCCCCGCATCTCGCTCACCGCCGCAACTGAAATTCTGCGCCAGCAGGACGCCATTATCGCCGCCGATCCGCAGGTCGCCATGGTGGTTGGCAAGGTGGGCCGCGCCGAAACCTCCACCGATCCCGCTCCCGTCAACATGTCCGAGACCACCATCACCTTCAAGCCGAAGGACCAATGGCCGAAGGGACTGACAAAAGATGCGATTCTCGGGCGGCTCGACGACAAGCTGCAGATTCCCGGCGTCACCAATATCTGGACGCAGCCGATCCGCAACCGCATCGACATGCTCTCCACCGGCATCCGCACCCAGATCGGCATCAAGGTCTTCGGCCCCGACCTGCGCGTCATCGAACAGAAGTCGGAGGAGATCAAGAACGTCGTCCGCCAGGTCCCCGGCGCAACCGATCTCTACGCCGAGCGCACCACCGGCGCCCCCTATCTCGAAATGACCGTCGACCGCGCCGCCGCAGATCGTTACGGCCTGAACGTCGCCGACGTGGAAGACGTGATCGAAACCGCAATCGGCGGCAAGAACCTCACCACCACCATCGAGGGCCGCCAGCGCTTCCCAGTGCGCGTCCGCTATGCCCGGGATTTCCGCGAGAACCCGCAGCAGCTCGGCGACGTTCTCGTCACCGGCAGCAACGGCGCTCAGGTGCCGCTCAGCGAGGTGGTGAAGATTTCGACAACCATGGGACCCTCCATGATCAGCAGCGAAAACGGCCTGCTGCGCGGGGCCGTGCTGCTGAACGTGCGCGGCCGCGACGTCGGCGGCTTCGTGGAACAGGCCAAACGCGCGGTGGCCGAACAGGTCAAGATGCCGCCGGGTTACTACGTCGAGTGGAGCGGCCAGTACGAAAACCAGATCAGCGCGCGCAAGCGGCTTGAGCTGGTGATCCCCATCGTTCTCCTCGTCATCTTCGCCCTGCTCTATCGCACCTACGGTTCCGCCAAGGAGGCGGCACACGTCTTGCTTGCAGTTCCATTTGCGCTCTCCGGCGGAGTCTTTTTGGTCAAGCTGCTGCACCTGAACTTCTCCGTCGCCGTGTGGGTTGGCTTCATCGCACTCTTCGGAACTGCCGTGCAGACCGCCGTCGTGATGGTGATCTACCTGAAAGAAGCAGTCGCGCGGCGAACAACGATCGACGGCCGCCTCACGCGCGAGGATCTGCACGCGGCGGTCATGGAGGGCGCTCTGCTGCGTCTCCGCCCCAAGGTGATGACCGTGGCAACGGTGGTTGCAGGCTTATTGCCGCTGATGTGGTCCACACGTACCGGCGCAGAATTCATGCGGCCGCTCGCGGCCCCGGTCCTCGGAGGCATGCTCAGTTCTCTGGTCCACGTTTTGATCGTGACCCCGGTAATCTTCATCTGGCTCCGCGAACGGGAAATCGAGCGGCCTTAGCCAAGGGCAGACACGACCAATCGAGCCGAAGTGCTCCTTAGGGAAATACCCAAAAGCAGCGGGAGACATCGCTCATCTTTACAGAAACCGCAAAAAAGTGTCACACAAAGTGGCACACGGCGATCTTTGAATTGATTCGAGGCAGCTTAGGTAGGTGTGGCGGTGGACGCAGTCTAGCGCGAACCACTCTCCTGCAGATATTCCCTATAACAGGGAAATTAACTGGGAATTTCTCGGCTTCAGCCTGACCGGTTCGGATGCAACTCGCACCCCTCATGACACTTCCCTCAGATTTGCAGAACAAGCTGACTAACGGAACAGGGAATTCGAAACCGCGTATCAGGGAATTCCGTTCCCTGCAAGGCGGCCATGGAAGGAAGCACCCATGTCGAAGCTCTTAGTCTTACTGTGTCAGCAACTTTCCAAAGTACAGGCTAATGTGGCCCTCGTACTCTCCTTTGGCAACTGCTGGCTGCCCCATGGGACCACTGGATCGCGGACCCACGAACTTGCTGCCGATCGCTGGGATGGCGTGCAGGAAGGAAACTCCGGCTTGCGGGAACGCCGCGTAGGCTTGTCCAACCAGGTTCGAGGGCGGGGTCTTCGGAGTGAAGATCTGCACGTAGATGGGAGAGTCGCTGCGCTGGTCCACCAGGGCGGTAATCGGGCCTTCAGAGGTATTGAGTTGCAGCCAGCGCACGCCTGCGTAGAAGCCCTTGAAGACCGGGTAGTTGAAGTGCTCTCCGGGCTTGAGGTCGGCCGGATCCCCGACAATCGTGTTGTTATAGGGCCTGTTCCAGACGTCGAGAGTACCGCCGGCGAGGCGATTCTGATAGACGGGCGCGGGACCTTGGCCAAGGAACCGCATGCCTTTGACATCAGCTTCGGAGTAGTCGAATCCGATGCCGAAGTATTCCTGCTCGCCACTGAGGGCGTAAACGTAGTCAATGGACAACCAGCCGTTGGGCTTGAGACGGTAGGTGAGCGACTTCATCGGGCCGTCGAATGCAGCGGAGATGACTAGATCGTTGCCATCGGTCTTCTGGGTCAGAGATGTGAGCTTCGAATCCGGCGCAATGGCGGGTGGCGGGGGCGATGGAGCCGGCGGATTTTGCGGCCTGCTCGGAGGAGGCGGAAGCCTGGGTCCCATCGCCACGACGCACGGGCCGTTCACCAGGGAGAAGGATTTGCCCTGCCGAGAGGCAGAGACCAGCAAGCCAGTGGTCTTGCTAATCTGCAGCGACAGGTCACCCGCAGTCGCAGTAAGTGTGTCGCCGGATTCGGTGGCAGCGGGCTTTGCGCTGCCGGCAGACCGATCCACCTGCTCCAACTGATGCACGAGATCGTTGGTAGGCCAGACGTAGGTCTGAATCACACGGCCGGTGGCGTCCTTAATGCGGAGCCGAGTGGCATCGGGCCTCCTCTTTGCGTTCGGACCGGCGGCAGGAGCAGGCGGTCCCCAGCCGTCCCAGCTTGCCGAGGCGCCCGGTTCCAGCGAGCGGCCGCGATCGGTGCGCGAGGCAAGCACCACCGAACCGGAAGCCGTGTCATTGGGTTGACGGAAGACGATCGCCTCCCATTCGAAGGTGCATCGATCGGCATTGGTGAAGGCATAGCGGTTGGTCACGGTGTAGGCTCGCGCGGTACCGTCAGCCGGCGTCACGATGATCGGCGACCAAAGCTGTTTGACTGTGTAGAAGCTCCCTTCCCTCTCACGATATGGGCCGACGATGCCATCAGGGGCCTGGTTGTCGGCGGAGTCGAGAATGCCGCCCTTATCCACGCGCTTCACATCTTCATCCAAAAACGCCCAGAGGAACCCTCCGGCGCCGGCCTTGCTCTTGAGGATGGCATCCCAATACTCATTCAGGCCTGCCCCCGCTCCGCCGTCGTAGAGGCCGTGCAGCATCTCCGTGGGGAAATAGACGGGATCGGCGGCGAGCTTCCGCTGCAACAGCTCATAGCTCGGGTAGTGCGCGGTATCAGCGATGCCCGCAGGAAAGGCCGCCGTCGGATGCAGCACCACGCGCTTCTGCGGGTCGTACTTTGAGAAGTCTCCGTCGAGCGCGGGATTCCACCCGCCTTCATTGCCGTTGTCCCAGAAGAGAATCGACGGGTGGTTTACGTCATGCTCAACCATCTCCTTGACCAGCTTCTGGCCAATGTCGGTGTCGTAATGCCCGTGCCAGCCGCCGAGTTCATCGAGCACGTATATGCCGAGTTCGTCGCAGGCATCGAGGAAATGGCGGTCCGGCGGATAGTGGCTGGTGCGGACCGCGTTGCCGTTCAAATCTTTTATGACGTTGATGTCGTCTCTGGATATCTGCGCGGACAGGGTCCGGCCGGAATCGGGCCAGAACGAGTGGCGGTCGACGCCCTTGAGGAAGACGCGCTTGCCGTTGACGAACATGCCCTGGCCGGGGCGGAGTTCAATGGTGCGGAATCCGAACTTCTGATGCACTGTATGCACCACGGCATCGCCTAATTTCAGCCGCACTTCGAGCTGGTAGAGATTCGGCTTTTCAGCATTCCAGAGTCGCGGATTATCAATCCTCCCGGCGAGATGGGCGACCTCATTGAAGCTGACCTCCTTCGCCATTACCGGATCGCCAACCGGCCTGCCGTTTATATCGAGCACCCGCATCTCCAGGGAGGCTCTACCGGCGCTCGCGGAGCCTGTGCGTGTGTCGCTGGTGGTGACATCCACCGAGACGGAGCCCTCCGCGGTGGCGTTGATGGCCAGGTGATCGACAAATGTTTTGGGGACGGCTTCGAGATAAACGGGCCGGTAGATGCCGGAGTAATTCCAGTAATCACCGCGGCGCTCGGCGTTATTGACGGAGTTATTCATGGAATCATCATCGACGTCGACCTGAAGCTCATTTTTCTGTCCAGCGGGCTTGAGAAGACTCGTGATGTCGTACTTGAAGGCGTAATAGCCGCCCTGGTGAACTGGGCCGGCGGATTGCCCGTTGATGGTGACCTGAGCATCCGTCATGACACCTTCAAAGTTGATGAAAACGGTCTTGTCCCGCCAGGTCGCAGGCGTGGTAAAGCTGCGCTTGTAGATGCCGTGAGTTCGAGGCCAACCGCCCGCCGGATTGGGTCGGCCGTATTCGTAGATGCCGAAGCCTTGCAGTTGCCAGTTGGACGGGACGCCGATGGTGGACCACTTGTTGGCGTTTTGGCCCTTGTCGCACATGAATTCCCATTTAACCGGGTCGTCCTTGCCCAGGCCGGATAAATACTGGATTTCAGTCTCCGCAGCTCTTGCCACTGAAGCCAGAAGAAGGAGGAACCAAGCAGCATAGCGAACTGACGAACACATCAGAACCCTCCCAACAGCCATAATCTCGAAGCGATCAATTGTGACATGAGCGTTTCGACGGGTACCAGCACCAAATCAAGACAAGAAGCCGGAGCGACGAAGCCTCGGCACACCCAGGCGCCCAGGCCGCCTCATGATCATTGAATTGCCGTTGTATGGCGCGGCATAGCTAGAGATTTAACCCTATATGATGGACATCCCCGGCACCCTAATCCTCCTCGATATAGTGCCACGAAACGATAAAGATTGATTACCGCGTCACGCACCTTCGCCTCAAAAGCCTGACCCTCAGTCTGGCAAAGCTAAACTCAACTCATGTCGTCCATAGCCCGCCTCGCCGCCATCCTGCGCTCGCTGCATTGGCGCCGCGGCCTGCGCGCGGGCTTCGCCGTCGCCACCGCGATGATCGTCTGCCGCATCCTCAACCACCCCATGGGCTGGGCCGCGCTCGGCGGATTCGAAGCCACTCTGGTCGACAACGGAGGCCCCTACCGCAGCCGCATGGAGACCATCGCCACCGTTATCTTCGGCGGCGCACTCTGCGGCATCATCGGGACCCTCGCCCCTCAGACTCTCCTCATCGCCGCCATCCTCACGGCCCTCGTCTGCTTCGTTGTCACCTTTGCCCGCGTCGCCTCGCAACCCATCGCCTCCACCGCTGTCATCATCCTCGTTCTCTACTTCGCCGGATTCGGCAGCATCGACCGCACCCTCTCCGCCGCTCTCGCCAACACCCTCGCCTACACCCTCGGAGGCCTATGGGCCGCTGCCATCAGCCTCTTCCTCTGGCCCGTCGACCCCTTCCGCCCCGCCCGCCTCGAAGTCGCCGCCTGCTACGAACTCCTCGCCAACTTCACCGCCGGCCTTCACGCCTCACCCCCCACCCAGGGTCAACCCTCGCACGACGCCGACCGCACCGACGCCGTCGACTTCAAGCGCCAACTTCGCGCCAAGCTCGAGTCCGCCCACGCCGCCCTCAGTGCCACCGCGGCCCGCGCTCCCGTTCGCACCGTCCGCGCCCGCAACCTCAGCGTCTTGTTGGAGACCGCCGACCTCCTCTTCGCCGCCACCGTCCGCCTCACCGAACTCGCCGAAGTCGTGCCCGCTGCCTCCACCACGCTCTCAGATGCCATCGCCGGCATCGCACAGTGTCTCAGCGGAGCCGAACGCGCCATCGCCGAAGGCCTGCTCACCCGCCCCGCCGATAACGCCGCCTCTTTCGGCCCCAAAGGATCGCATCGCCTTCAATACGTGATTCGTCCAACCACTGCGCTATCCACGAACGGCGAAGCCTCGCCCCAACCCGACGCCCTCCAGGGCCACCTCATTGCAACCCAGCGCGACGCTCTCGAGAACATCGACATCGCCTTCGAAGCCGTGCGCTCCGTCTGGACCGGAGTCGAAACCCGTCCAGGTCGCGCCCTCGCCCTCGAAGCCGAAACTTCGACTCCGGCCAACCCAACCCAACCCGACTGGCTCGACGCCATTCGCCAGAACTGGACCCTCGACTCCATCATGATGCGCCACGCCCTGCGCATGGCCGTCGTCGGCGCCGTCGACGTAGTCCTCATCCGCGCCTTCCACATCAGCCATGGCTTCTGGCTCGCCATGACCTCCATCATCGTGCTTCAGCCCTATAGCGTCGGCGTCCTCCGCAAAGGAGTCCAGCGCGTGGCCGGCACCATCGGCGGCGGCATCCTCGCTGCTCTCATCGCCGCCACGGTGCATAGTTACACCGGCATCATCGTCGTCATCACCGCCTGCTCCGCCCTCACCGTCGCCACCTACGCCATCGACTACGGCTGGTACAGCTTCTTCCTCACGCCCACCTTCGTCCTGCTCTCACTGCCCTACCTCCGCGACTGGCGCTTCGCCGGAGTCCGCATCGTTACCACGCTCCTCGGCGCCATCGCCGCCGTCATCGCCATGCGCCTGCTCTGGCCACAGAACCCCAGCCAGGAACTCAACCGCCTGCTCAGCCGCTCCGCCCGCGCTGTCGCCGCCTACCTCCGCGCCGTTCCGCTCTTCTTGTCCACCCCTGCCGCCGAAAGAAACTCCGCCGAGCGCAAACTCCTCGCCCCCGCACGCCGCGCCTGCGGTCTCACCAGTCAGGACGCCGAAGAGGCCCTCGACCGCGTCCTGCTCGAGCCCGGCCTGCCCTTGCTCGGAGAAGCTCTCAGTTCGGCCCAAACCAGGATCCACACCGAGAGCGCTCTCACCTTCACCACCTACATCCGCCGCTTCACCCAATGCCTCACCACGCTCGCGGCGGTCGGCACGTCCGACGCCCGAACCACCGCCCGCTTCGCAAACCTCACTCTCCGTTTCGACGCCCTCTGCGTCGTCCTCGACCGCAAATCCGATTGCGCTTCCACCCCTGCATCCGACCCCGCCCCCGTGCCGGCCCCCGGCGCCGCCTACGACCCCACCTCGCTCGCCGAACAAATGCTGCAGCGCATGGAACGTCAGGCCGGCATCCTCAAACGCGCCACTACCACCATCACCACTGAGGCCAGTACCCCTGTTTCCGCAGCCTCACCGCTCTGATAGCCATTCGCGCCCTCCAACGGTCTAGACCACCCAGGCGCGGTAAGCGTTGCCGCCGGTAGCACCCTTTGGGGAAAGGCTGACGTTTCGCGGTGCCCTCATCTCAAGCGAGGTCATCCATGCACCCATCGCGATTCGATCTCTTTTCGATCGCAACACCACAGCGCGTGCCCCGTGAATCAGGATCTTACGCAGGTAGTTGTTACAGCATTCACCGTCCCAAAAGGCTCGGCACTGCAGTAGGTTGTATCCCAATGAAAACAAGATGGCGAGCGGATTCAAAAACGCTGTTCCATAAACTGTGGCTTGTGAAACACCTGGAAGCAATGAAGCGGCCTGTCCTCTGACAAGCTATAAGCGAAATTGTCGCTCTTAAGATGGCCGTGGATTGGTGGCCACAGCACTCAAAACGCCTGATACTTTATTCGCTGACTGGCCCGAGGTAGTGATCGAGCCAATCAAGGACAGCCTTTACGAGTTGCGGGCGCTGCTCGGTCACATCGTGCGGCGTCTCCAGAACGAGGTGTTGCTTGTCCTTCTTCGGAGTGCCGAGCATGGTGAACATTGGGTTTTGCGACAATTCCAGTGAGAAGACGTAATCGTAGCGTCCGTTGACCATAAGAACAGGCTTCTTCATGCGCGGCGCGAAGTCGGCCTGGTCGCCGCCAGGCGGGGGCGGCTCGAGGAAAAAGCCTCCGTCGAGGAATATCGCTGTCTTCAGACGGTCCTGCAATAGCGTCGTGTAGATCAGGCCCTCAGCTGATCCCATGCTGACCCCAAGGTAGGCGAGTTTGCTGCTGTCGATGTCGGGGCGAGTGGCGAGATAGTCGAGCGAACGGGCCGCGTCCTTGTACCGGTCCGTAGTGAGCTGGATATTCTGCGAACCTCGGGGGAGAGAATACTGTATACGACGCTCATAGGTGTCTTGGTAGATCGGATAGACGACGGCGCGGCCGCTCTGAACGATATAGTCGAAAAATCCAATGTCGCCGAGCGCCGTCCCTCCCTTGTTGTTGGCGATAAATTCCACACGCGCGCTGGGGAAGAACAGCACCGTCTGATACGGTGGCCGTACTTTCTTAGGCAGAAATAGATATACCGACATACGTTCGCCGCGATAGCCGGTGTCGATGGTAACCCTTTCCTCGCGCCAGTCCGCGGTCTCTTTGACGACTCCACCGTCAGCCTCATGCATGGGCAAATTCGGATACGCATAGAGAAGCTGATAGGCGTGAAAGACGTCATCGGAAACCGGCTTGTACCTGACAAAATCGCGCGCCATAACGCGCTTGATGGGCGCGACGGCTGCGTCCGGCAGTGGGGCCGTGTTCTTGACACAGCGGAAACCGTTCTCGCCGGAGCGATTGAAGGGCGAGAGCGCTTCCGGATCGAAATAAAGATACGCTGGAGACCTCCATGAGCCCCCCAGAATGAATCGATGTTGGCTGTCGTCCGCACTGGCAACCCATTCGCGGACGTTTCCTGCCATATCGTACGTGCCATAAGGACCAACCCCTTGGTAGGCACCTACAGGGGCCAGCGCGTTGGTCGTGATATTGCTGACAGGCCCTATATGCCGCGCCACATCTGACGGCGCCGCCACATACCACTGCGATAAAACGGGCAGGCTCTTTCCCACAAACGCGGCATAAGCAGATGCCTCGTACCAACTCACACCGGCGACGGGAAAATCCGCCTGGCCGTCGGCATAATGTCCCGCGACCCATCCGGCCGGCCCGGGCCGGTTGGTGGTGTCGCGAAACTGCGCCATTGCTTCAGCCCAGGAAAGCTCATGCCCATCCTGAATGAATTTCTGCGTCCAATACTGCTTCTTTTCATAACCGCCGCTATCGACGAACTTCTGGTAGTCGCGGTTGGTAACCTCAAAGCGATCGATGTAATACGCCGGCAGCTTATAGGGGCCGATGAACCCTATGAAACCGATGCTATCCACGAAGTTTCGTCCCGGCACAGGGACCATTCCGCTGGGCGCGGATTCCAGAGAGCTCAGCGCGAAATCCATGGGTTTCCGTGTGGGCAGAGCCACCACGAACTCGCCGACTCCTGGCTTCGATATCTTCCAGCGAAAGTAGCCCTTTGGAAGTCGAACGGCTTTGAGAGGCGTCTCGCCGATCTTGCGCCATGGTGCGTCCGGCGTCGCGTAATCCTGCATCTCGACCGTGGCGCCGGAGGGCGAGGAAGTGATGTCGACGTGATAATTATTCTCGGCAGAAATCTGCTGCAACCGGGGGTCGCCGGGAAGATATTTCTCGGCCTGTTCGAGAACGCCAAGCGCGGCGAGCGGCTTTCTCTCGGCGATCAGACTCGTGATCTGTGGGATCGCCTCTTCTCGCGCCCATTGCCTTCTGGAAGTGCGATGAAAGAACCATGCTGCAGCGGCAATTGTAAGAAGAAGGGCAACTATAGCCGAGAGGGCGACCAGCCGGGACCGACGCTTTGCGGCCAAATCGTGAGAACTTGAGGCGCTTCGAGTCAGGAGATCCGAGGTTTCGCGAACTACTTCGGACGCTGACTGATAGCGGCTCGTAGGGTCCTTTTCAAGAGACCGGCGAATGATTTGACTGGCCAGTTGGGGAGCATCAGGCCGAAACTCGCGCAAAGATGCTGGAGGATTCTCGATGATAGCGTGGAGAACGGCAATATTGCCTTCGCCTTGAAACGGTGTCCGCCCGGCAAGCAATTCGTAATAGATGACACCCAGGCTCCACAGGTCCGTCCGAGCGTCGACCGCGTGTCCTTTTGCCTGTTCGGGAGACATGTAAAGCGGAGTCCCGATAAGAAAGCCTGTCTCTGTCGAGGCTGTTGCATCCGGGGTAAGCGGTTCGAGCAACTTGGCGATGCCAAAGTCGAGCACCTTGGCATGGCCCTTCGGTGTGATCATCACATTGGCCGGCTTCAGGTCGCGGTGGATAACACCATGTTCGTGGGCTTCTTCGAGTGCACCAGCTATCTGCAAAACGATCGATGTAGCGTCTTCGATTGGGAGGGGGCCATTCTTCAACTTGGCCGCTAGAGTCTGGCCTGGGACGCACTCCATCACGAGGTAGTCCACGCCGTCTTGCTCGCCTACGTCGTATACGGCGGCGATGTGGGGGTGGCTCAGCTTCGCCAGCGCCAGTGCCTCCTTGCGAAAGCGGCGGCGGGACTCTTCGCCCGTCACTAAGCCAGGAGAGAGTATCTTGATGGCTACGACGCGTTCCAGCTTTTCATCGCGTGCGCGATAGACCGCGCCCATACCGCCGGAGCCAATCGGCTCTATCACGGTATAGCGCCCCAGCTTATGTCCCGGAGTCAAAATTTGTCCGCTGACCGTGAGTGAAGGCAGACCGGTGCGGTTTGTTGCAAGGAGAGGATCCTCTAAAAAGCTACCCATGCGCTGGTAGTCAATGAGAAGTTCCTCTACAAGGTTGCGCAGTTCGGACGACCCGCGGCACGCCCGCACGAGATATGCCGAACGCTGCTCGGGGGGCAGGTCAAGGGCAGATCCAAAGATCTCCTCGGCGGATTGCTCCTGGTTGGCCATATGTTATCCGTCTAGCGCAGCAAGTATGAGCGTCCGAGCGGCCCATCGTATGGGATTTCATGTGAAAACGGCCTGGTGACGGTAGATAATACCACAGGTGCAGAGGAGGCTGGTTCCGATGGAAATTGCGAAGGGCCAGGTGACGCAACTTCTGAAGGCGATGGCCAAGGGCGATTCCGATGCGGCGGACAAATTGTTGCCGCTAGTCTATGGAGAATTGCATCGGCTGGCCAGTTCGTACATGCGGAATGAGAGGCCCGATCATACGTTGCAGGCAACAGCGCTGATCAACGAGGCCTACCTTCGACTGGCGCGAGAGGATACCGACTGGAACAGCCGCGAGCACTTTCTAGGAGTGGCGGCTAACGTGATGCGGCGTGTGCTGGTCGACTACGCCCGCGCCCATAGAGCAGAACAAAGAGGGGGAGGCCTGAAGCGGGTCGAAATGCGAGACGATCTCGCTATTTCGGCGGAGAAGCTTGACGAAGTGGAAGCTCTAGACGCGGCATTAAGCAACCTCGAGGGCCAGAACCCACGTCAGGGAAAGGTGGTGGAACTGCGCTATTTCGGCGGCCTGACGGTGGAGCAAATTGCTTCGTTTCTGGGGGTGTCACCCCGGTCGGTAAAGCGCGACTGGTCGCTGGCGCGGATCTGGCTGTTTCGTGAACTACAGCCAGGCGCGACTCCATCGACTGGGCATCGGAAATAAAACAAGAGATTGTGGCCCCATTTTCCGGGTGACTGCGCCTTACTGAGTGAAGGCGTTCAGCAAGGCGCCTTCCGAAAGAAGGGGAGCCTTCATGTCCACACTCTCGCCTTGCGCGTGCAATGCCAACGACTCGGAAGGAACGGCAAGTGCGCGAATCTTCCGCATTGTCTAAGTTCCCCTAGCGAACCCACCAAGAATAGGAGTCTACGAAGATGAGCGCGAAGATCGGCATACGTCACGTTGAAGGCACTACGGTTCTCGAAGTCAGCGGTCGCATCACACTTGGCGAAGGTGGCGTCACCCTCCGAGATGCGATCCAGGACACGCTGAAAACCGGCACGACAAAGCTAATTGTGGATATGGGCGGCGTGAACTACATGGATAGTTCTGGCGTCGGCGAACTGACGGCAGCTTACACATCCGCCCGGAATAATGGATGCGAACTCAAGCTGCTCCATCTCACCAGGAAGATCGACGACCTGATGCAGATCACCAAGCTCGCCACCATCTTCGACATCTACTCGAACGAACAACAAGCACTGTCTTCCTTCAAGAGTTAACGCAGTATCCGCCCAATCGTCGGTCTGGGCTCGCCATGACGAATGACGCTTCCGGACCCTAATGACCCCTCTGCGCCTTTCGACTTACATCGCCAAATTGCAGAGGACCACGCACCTTAGCGAACTGGAGGATCGTCCCATGAAAATCATCGCGATTACAACTTTGTGCTCGGCTGCCATTCTGTACACGCCGGGTATGCCTGCTCCGTGTCATGCTCAGTCGCCGAACGTCACGGTCTTTGCCTCTGGCCTAGCCGGCCCAAGAGGCCTCAAGTTCGGGCCAGACGGAGATTTGTACGTCGCCGAAGCCGGCTTTGGCGGTACGAATGCGACAACAAGCAGCGAATGCACCCAGGTCCCGAGTCCCATTGGTCCTTATAAGAACGGCAATACGGCCAGAATCTCCAAACTCGACAAGCACGGAAACCGTACCACCGTAGCATCCGGCTTCCCCTCCGCAGTCAGTAGCGATGCAACTAGCGACACCATGGGCGTGGCCGATATCGCCTTCCTCGATGGCCAACTCTATGCCGTTACCGCTGGAGGAGGGTGCTCTCATGGCAACTTATCGATTCCTAACCTCGTCGCCCGCGTCGATACCCGGACGGGCAACTGGACGATGATTGCTGACCTTAGCAAATCCCTGCAAGATCACCCGGCGATGTACCCCAACGCCGCCGACTTTGAGCCCGACGGAACCTTCTACAGCCTCATTGCTTATCAGGATCGTCTTTATACCGTCGAGCCCAACCACGGCCAGGTCTTCTCCATCTCACCATCCGGCGATGTCAACGAAGCAGTCGACATCTCCGAGGCTGAGGCCCACATCGTTCCGACATCCATCGCGGAGAGAGACGGCAATTTCTACGTCGGCAATCTCGGCCTGTTCCCCATCACACCGGACGCCTCTAAGATACTGACGCTGTCCCCGGGGCAGGACGGTGGATTCATCCCGCGCCTGGATTTCCACCAGGGTCTGGAGAAGCTGAGAGTTGCAGGCTCAAGGGCGGGATTCACGACCGTTGTAGCAGTCGACTTCGGTCCGGATGGGCTGCTGTATGCGCTCGAACTCTCGCCCGCGGCCGGTTTTCCAACGCCGGGCGTAGGCAAAGTGGTTCGGCTGAATCGGGCCGGGGACATTGAAGACGTCGCAACCGGCCTTTCCGTGCCAACAGGGATGACATTTGGACCAGACGGATACCTGTATGTCTCCAACTGGGGCGCAGCGCCTGCCGGGGCCGGTCAGATCGTGCGCATCACGATCCCATAACGGAAGGCATTAGCCTGTGTGGGGAGTTTCTGGCCGATGAGGACGGATCTTCCCCACATACAATTGGATGAGTCCCTTCAGCTCTTGGCGGTTTGTCGGTGTAGGCGAGCCGCTGAAGGGCCTCCAGGTGCCGCCGGAAGTCGTCTCCCAGATCGTTACCAAGCTACGCGATGACCAGAGGCAGGCCGCGGGCAAGGTCAGCGCCGATCGGACGCGCCTAGACGCACGGCTGACCGGCATTCGCAACCGGATGGATGCTGCCTACACCGACAAGCTGGACGGTAAGATTTCGGAGGAGTTCTGGGAACGCAAGATGCACGATTGGCAGATGGAGGAGCAGCAGGTCAAAATGGCGATCCAAGGTCTGAGCAATGCCGAAACCGGAGACAGAGCCTTGGACGCGCAAAGGATTTTCGAACTCGCGAATAAGGCCTATTCACAGCATGTTTCGCAGAATCCGGTCGAAAAGGCCAAATTGCTCAGACTGTTATTTTCGAACTGCTCCGTTGACGCCGTAAGTGTCACGCCTACATACAGAAAGCCCTTTGACATAATCGCCAAAAGGGCTCGTTCTGAAGAATGGTCGGGGCGGTCAGATTCGAACTGACGACCCTCTGCTCCCAAAACAGGTGGTTGGGCAACTAGCGGGTCGTGTTCGAGCCCAGAGAGCGATGGCCGTCCATGGCGGCCCCTTCCCCGGCGTCAATTCTCCGGCGTGCCTTTTTTAACCAGGACCTAAGCAATTCCCCGCCAATATCGCCACTATATATAGGTATCCAGAAAATGCCGCCCCAGAGAAGACTGACTGGCGGAAGAGGAGGGATTCGAACCCCCGGTACCCTTGCAGGTACGCCAGTTTTCAAGACTGGAGCCATCAACCACTCGGCCACTCTTCCGCACTTCGATGATAAATCACCGGCCCGGCCCAGCCGCGCCGCCACTCGCTTGCCGTTCCTCAAGCACGCACTCGCGCTTGCCCTCCGCCTATAATCGTCTCACTGACGGAGGGTTGTCTCGATGGACACCAGCGCGAGCCGGCGGAAGATCGTCATCATCGTCCTCGGCTCGATCGCGGTCGTGCTGCTTGGCACCTTCACCGCGCTGAATGCCTTCCACCTGAAGTTCCTCACGCCCGCCACCACCGGCGAGATCGTCGTCTTCTCCGGCCTCTCCGCGGTCGCCTTTTTGCTCTTCGTCGTGGTCCTGGTGCTGCTCGTCCGCAACGTCCTCAAGCTCTACGCCGACCAGCGCTCCAGCGTCATGGGCACGCGCCTGCGCACCCGCATGCTTTGGGGGGCTGTGCTGGTCTCGGTCATCCCCATTGTCTTCATGTTCCTCTTCAGCTACGACCTGATGAATCGCTCCCTCGAGCGCTGGTTCTCGCAGAATCCCGATGAGATCCGCGACGACTCGACCCGGCTCGCGCTCGAACTCGCCCAGTACACCTCGGCCAACGCCCGCGTCGAAGCCGAATCCATCGCCGCCTCGCTGCTCCCCACCGAGAGCGGCGCCGCGAACGCCCCCGCGCGCCACCCCGTCCCGCACACCGCGCCCGCCGACACCATCGACCGCGTCCTCCATCAGCACGAAATCACCCTGCAGAACGGCTTTGCGGTCGTCTACCGCGAAGCCCATCCGGTCGCAACCTTCCACATGCCGCCGCTCACCGGCGCACCGGCCCAGGTCAAGCCCTGGCTTCCCGACCAGGCCTCCAGCGATGCCGACGCCGAAAGCGCGCCCGCCGCGCCGCCCGGCCACCAGCCCGGCGACGATCGCGTGATGGATCAGTCCATCGACGCCGCCATCCTCACCGCCGCCCAGCGCAACGACCTGCCCATCTTCTCGCTCGGCGACACCGACTACGCGCTCGGCACCGCCGCCATCAAGCAGGGCGGCACCGTCGTCGTCGGCCTGCCCATGCCGTACGGCCTCTCCGCCACCGTCACCCGCTTCCAGAACGCCGTCGACGCCTATCGCAAGGCCTACTTGCAGCGCCGCGAGGTGCGCACGCTCTACATGCTGCTCCTATTAATGATGACCAGCCTCGCGTTGTTCGCCTGCAGTTGGCTCGCGCTGCATCTCTCCAAGCAGGTCACCAAGCCCGTCGAATCGCTCGCCGAAGCCATGGAAGCCATCGCCCAGGGAGACTACGCCTGCCGCGTCGCCGAGAGCGCCACCGAAGAGCTCGGCGGACTCGTTCGCAGCTTCAACCACATGGCCGCCGACCTCGAGGGCACCCGCCGCGCCGTCGAAACCTCCAACCTCCAGCTCTCCGCCGCCAACGCCACGCTCGAAGCCCGCCGCGGCGAGCTCGAAACCATGCTCGAGACCATCCCCAACGGCGTCGCCACCCTCGACCCCCGCGGCTCCATCGTCCTCGCCAACCGTGCGCTCTCCGAGATGCTCGACCCCGGCGGCCAGACCCCCTTCATCGGCACCTCCATCGAAAAAATCTTCCCCGCCGAAGCGCTCGAATCCATCCACCACCTGCTCCGCCGCAGCCACCGCATGGGCTCCGCCTCGGGCGAGATGGAGATGGCCGTTCCCGGCACCGGCACGCGCGCCGGAGACACCATGTATCTGCTCGCCACCGTCGCGCTGCTCGAAACCGGCTCCGGCCCCGACCGCATCCACCACGGCTACGTCCTCGTCCTCGAAAACGCCACTGAGCTCCTCCGCGCGCAGAAGCAGTCCGCCTGGAAAGAGGTCGCCCGCCGCGTCGCCCACGAGATCAAAAATCCGCTCACGCCCATCTCGCTCTCTGCCGAACAAATCCATCGCCACATCGACCGCATCGGCGTCACCCTCACCGCCGCGCAGCTCGAGTCGCCCTCCGTCGCCGTCATTCGCCGCTCCAGCGAGGTCATCTCTTCCTCGGTCGAGAGCATGCGCTCGTTGGTCGATCAGTTCGCCGCGCTCGCCCAATTCCCCACCGCCGAGCCCCGCCCCGCCGCGCTCAACCCCATCGTCGAGAACTCGCTCGCCCTCTTCGCCGGCCGCCTGCAAAATATCCGTCTCACCAAGCGCCTCGCGCCCGACCTCCCGCTCGTCCTCGCCGACCCCGAAGCCATGAAGCGCGCGCTCGGCAACCTCATCGACAACGCCGCCGAAGCCATGCAGCAGTCCCTCCTGCGCGAGCTCCGCGTCACCACCGCGCTGCTCCCCTCCGGCATGGTCGAACTCACCGTCTCCGACACCGGCTCCGGCCTCACCGACGAGATGCGCGAGCGCCTCTTCCTCCCCTACTTCTCCACCAAGCAGCGCGGCACCGGCCTCGGCCTCGCCATCGCCGCCAAAATCGTCCAGGAACACGGCGGCACCATCCGCGCCGAAAAGAACTCCCCCGCCGGCGCCACCTTCATCATCGAGCTCCCCGCCGCCCCCACCACTGACGCCGAACCAACCTCCGAAACCACACAGGAAACCGCCGTATCGACGAACTCCTAACCGCGACAGGCTAACTTCTGGCATGACCAAAAAATCTAGCTTCGGAATTGCACTGACGTTATCAGCGATAGCGGCGGTTCTGGGGTACACGATCCCAAGCGGACAGCGACCACTGAACTACTCCGCGATGATCACTGCCAGCATCCCGTTGGCAGCTGTCTGGCTGATCATCTTCGGATTCTGTGTGTGGCGTTACAGAAAGCGCGGAGCATGGTTGCTTGCGGGAGCCCCATTGGCCCTTTGGTGGCCACTCTGGATGATCTTCAATCATTTCCCACCCTGCTACTATTCACACAATTGCAAATGACCTGAAACTGCCAACCAACAACTGACAACCTGCAACTAACAACTGCCCTTATGAACCACGTCCTGATCGTCGACGACGAAGCCGAAATCCGCGACTCCCTCGAATCCATCCTCACCGAGGAGGGCTACGCCGTCGCCTCTGCCGCCACCGCGCACGAGGCCTTCACCCTGCTCGCCGATGCCATTTACGACGTCGTCCTGCTCGATATCTGGCTGCCCGACCGCGACGGCCTCGACGCCCTCGCCGACATCCGCCACATGGACTCCGCGCACGTCCCCGAGGTCATCATCATCTCCGGCCACGGCACCATCGAAGCCGCGGTCCGCGCCACCAAGCTCGGGGCATATGACTTCTTAGAGAAGCCGCTCTCCCTCGACCGCACCCTCATCGTCCTCAAGAACGCAATCAACGCCCGCCAGCTCCGCGAGGACAACCAGGAGTTCGTCCGCCAGCTCAGCTTCCGCGCCTCGGTCACCGGCAACTCGGTCCCCATGAAGGCCCTCCGCCAGCAGATCAAGCTCATGGCCCCCACCAACGGCCGCGTCCTTATCTATGGAGAGAGCGGCACCGGCAAAGAACTCATTGGCCGGGCAATGCACGCGGAGAGTCTTCGCAAGGATAGAGTCTTCGTCGAGCTCAACTGCGCCGCCATCCCCGAAGACCACATCGAGACTGAACTCTTCGGCTACCGTCGCGGCGCCATGCCCGGCGCACCCGCCGGCACGCCCACGGAAAAGCGCGGGACGTTCGAGAGAGCGGATGGCGGCACTCTCTTCCTCGACGAGGTCGGCGACATGAGCCTCAAGACCCAGGCCCGCGTCCTGCGCGCCCTCGACGAGCAGCGCTTCCTCCCCGTCGGCGCCACCCACCCCATCCACGTCGACGTCCGCGTCATCGCCGCCACCAACAAGGACCTCGAAGAGGAGATCGCCCGCGGCAACTTCCGCGAAGACCTCTTCTACCGCCTCAACGTCATCCCCTTCTTCGTCCCGCCGCTGCGCGACCGCAAGGAAGACATCCCCCTCCTGGTCAAGGAATTCCTGCAGGAGTTCGGCACCCAGTACGGCCGCCCCCACGTCGAAATGCACCCCGACGCCCTCGAGTCCCTCCGCCAGTACAACTGGCCCGGCAACGTCCGCGAGCTGCGCAATCTGGTCGAGCGCGTCCTCATCCTCAACCCCAAATCGCAGCGCATCGAACGCAAGCACCTGCCCGCACTCGTCGCCCGCGACACCGTCCGCGCTGCCTCATCCCGCGGCGAAGACTTCTCCACCCTGCTCGAAGCCCGCGAAGCCTACGAACGCGACTTCATCCTCAAGAAGCTCGACGAGTGCCACGGCAACGTCTCCCGCACCGCCGAAGCTCTCGGCCTCGAACGCTCCCACCTCTACCGCAAAATGCGCGCCCTCGGCATCTCCATCAAGGAATAGTCGGCAATTATCCGAGCGGTCGCACCTCTCCCGAGCAGTCATACCCCGTCTCGGGTCGTCATTCTGAGCGCAGCTCAGAATCTCCGTAGATGATTATCAAGTTAGCTCAGGCATAGCGGTGAGCTGTTTATAGGTGATGGTGGATGTGGCGAGGCCTGCGCGGAGGAGTCGTGTGAGCAGATCTTGTTCCATGGATCT
>Ga0224555_1000359_pt1 | contig 69456 bp, 62 predicted proteins | sample 714S23034metaG_FD_180687 | JGI IMG/M metagenome (GOLD analysis project Ga0224555, IMG submission 180687) | Peat soil microbial communities from Stordalen Mire, Sweden - 717 S2 30-34 | ecosystem: Environmental > Terrestrial > Soil > Wetlands > Peat | place: Sweden: Norrbotten County, Stordalen... | reverse complement strand
AGCCAGCGCCAGCGCCTCGGGATCCCGATCAAATCCGATCAGATGCCCATCAGCTCCAAGCAGCCTTGCAATTCCCGCGGCGTGCCCGGCCAGGCCCAGCGTGCAGTCCACCACCGTAGACCCAGGATGCACCCGGAGAAAATCAATCGCTTCCTCGAAAAGAACCGGCGCATGCCGCTCAATTGATTTCGTCATGCGCTCCCCCTGGGGGGTTGGGGCGGTCAACTCCGCCGCTTGAGGATCGTCGCCAGCGACTGGCGATCCTCCACTGTCAATGCGTTAGCCAGCAGACTTTGTTCGAAGACCTCGAGGTTATGAACCTCCAGGTAGTGCAGCTTTCCCAGCACCGCAACTTCCGCGTCCAATTTGGCCGTGCCGCGCAGAATCTGCGGCAACAAAAGGCGGCCTTCTTTGTCCATCTCCACCTGCTGGCCGTAGTAGCTGGTCAGGTTCAGGTACTTCTCCACCGCGTCGTCCATGGTGCTGGTTTCGGCCAGCAAGCTTTCCTGCCGCTCCCACTCCGCCAGGGGCCAGACTTCCGCCTTCTTGCCGTCGGTCGAAGTGATGTAAAACTGAATGACTTTCGCTTCGTCCACCTGCTCCTTGAACCCAGAGGGGAGCTTGAGCCGCCCCTTGGGGTCAACCTTTGCCGGATGGTTTCCGCGAAATACCGCCATGCTTTCCCGTCCCTCGCGGTTGATTTCACACACATCCACCGCGGCTGCTACACACCTTTTGCTGCCGTTTCTCGATTAGCCAGTCAGGTTCCCCCGAAGGATTGGCGTCGATTCTTGTAAATCAAAGAGGAAAATCGGTTAATCTTTCCTTGGAACCGGCCGATGTAATCCACAATGATTCACAACGGACCACTTTTGGCCACTCACACAGCGATAGTACCCCCAATCTCGGCTCTCGCCAAGAAAAAAATTACAATAAAGCAGGTGAGCGGGAAGGTGTCTGTGGAAATTTCTCCTAATAGACAACTAAATTCTGTCTACCGCAAGATATAGGGCTTACTCCTTATGTTCCGGCACTGGACAGGGCCGATAACTCATGATAGAGAACAAAAAGCGAAAGTTGACGGCTTCCACTCCTCCATCCGGCAAAACGTAGCTTTAGTCATCCAGCTTGATTTCCTCGGAGTCTTCCTCTCGCTTTTCACGCACCATCACCAGTTTCAATAGATAGATGAGGACAATGGCGTTAACCGTAAGCAAGCTGACGCGAACCAGTGTGAGTCCGCGATAGATCTCGAAAGCCTCCCAGGGCAGAAACGAAGCGGTGATGGCCAGGGTGAGGAACTCGGCCCAGACTTTCTCCAGATACAGGCCTATTCCTTCAACCAAGTCAAGGGCGGCATAAAAAAAGACCACAGCGCCGATGCGGCGCAACATCTGGTCATTAACGAGCGGTGCATTTTTCAGGATGAAGTTGACGAGGCGCGACTCGGGGTTGAAACGTAGATGTTCGGCTGCCTTGGTGAGCACATCACCGACGTCCTTATGGAGCAGTCTCACGACGCCCACGCCGATGGCCACAAACAACAGTGCCTGGGCCAGCTTGAAGGCCGCGATGAGGATGAGCCATTGATTATGGTGCTTCGGCTTGGAGATCGATTGTGATGGGGAATCGGTCATGGCCTTGGGAAGAACCTGCATGAAACCGCCTGCTACTTCTTACGTTAAACGATGCGCGGCAGTTCTGCTTACTCCGCTGCCGGAAGCTGTGATTGGGAGAGCTTTCAGTGGTTCCAGGACAACAGGTTTTTGCGGCCCATCACATTGCCGTTGAGGATGAGGCTGGAGATGCGGCGGACGTTCCAGATGCTCTCTGTGGGGTCGGCGTCGAGGACGAGGATGTCGGCGCGGCGTCCGGGGGCAATCAATCCCAACTCGTTCCAGCCGAACTGGAGACTGTAATTGTTGGTCGCGGCGGCCAAGGCCTCGCGCTGAGAGAGCCCCAGGCGTACCAGCAGCTCCAACTCAGTGTGCATTGAGATGCCGGGCAAGGAACCCTGGAACGGTGAGCCGGAGGCGGCCAGATAGTGCGGATACTCCGAAAATAGAGTCTCGTTGATGCGCCACAGCCGGAGGGCCGATTGTTCGGCTTTCTTGCGCAGGCTTTCTTCCATCCAGCGCTGGGCGGAGGCGGGCAGATGGCGGGTCCAGGGCGAGAGTGGATAATCCATTTCGCCGTTGAAGCGATTGGTTGGGTCGAATATGCGGGCCGGGTCGAGCAGCAGGGCGGCCGGCTCCTTCCACAGGTTGCGATGACCCGGCAATTGCGCATAGTAGATGCTGAAGGTGGGCATGAGCGCGGCGTGATGGGTGGCCAGAAAATGGCCATAACTGCGCAGGTGCGGGTCGGTGGGAGGCAGGCGTTCGGCGTAGTCGTAAGCTGTGGCCGCAGCCGTGCCCTCGGAGTCTTCCACCAGCGGCCTCTGCAATTCGTCGGGAAGAACGCCCAGTTCGTAGTGGCCCATGTGGACGAGGACATCCACGCCGGCCTCGACGCCCACATCGTAGGATGTGGCAACAAACTCGCCGTAGGTGACCAGGCCCAACTGGTGAGCGCGCGCCATAATCCACTGGACATTGGCGGCGGTAAGGTTATGGCCCAGCCAGACGGCGCGCGTTCCCAGACGTGCGGTTTCGGTAAGTTGCCCGAGGGTATCCTCGGGGCTCAGCTCGACCCGGCGTGCGCCTTCCCTCAGCTTGAGCGCCCACTCGGGGCGTTTGGCCAGCAGACTCCAGTTGTCGGTTGAGCCAACCGAGTCCAGGACGTAAAGGTGTGGGCTGGGCGAGGCTGCAAAATCTACAACGCCGCGGCGGGCGTCGCTGACGGCTACCACGGTGGTAACGCCCATATAGAGGTCAGCGTTAGCCTGGCCCTGCGAGTTCATGCCTGCGAAGCCGTCAATGAGGCCCGGGATAAGAAACTTGCCGCTGCAATCGATTACCCGCGCGCCTTTGGGGATAGAGACCGCCATGCGCGAGCCGACATTGGTAATGCGCCCGTCGCGGACTATGACGATCGAGTCTGGAAGATCTTTCGCCGAGCGGCCCCAATCGGTCACGTCCACCACCGTGCCACCGGCCAGCACCAGCGGAACCGAAGAAACGGCCTTGGGCGCAAATGGCGCCTGGGGACAAGCCAATGGGGCGGCCAAAAATGATAAAGCGGCACCCAGTAAAAGGAGACGAGTAGGTCTCATAGGGAAATCGGTCTTTCGACGATTGTCGCACACGGGCACGGGGCGCGCCGCCCGCGCAGGCCACCATCCGGTATATGAGTATCTGAATTGCAACAACCCATGAAGGGCGGATTTGGCCGGCTGCGGGATAACACCTGCGCGGCTGAGATTCGATTGCATTGAAAGGACGCGGCTTGTGGCACAGCCGGTTATGGTGTGCTGGCTTTCTTGCGCCTGGTGAGCACGAATGCCTTGCGGCGGTCTTTGCTGGCGTGGTCTATCTGCTTCCAGAAGCCCACAAAGTAGTCGATGGCGGAGACGGAGGAGACAAGCACCGTGAAATAAATGGCGGCGACGGCAATCCACTTGACGGGAATGATGAGTACTCCGAACTTCCACTGAAACCAGCCATGAGCCAGGATGGCGGAGACCACGCAAACAATCTGGATGACCGTCTTGAGTTTGCCCAGATCACTGGCCTGGATGGTGAAGCCCTCCGATGAAGCAATCGAACGCAGACCGCTGATGAGGAACTCGCGCCCGATGATAACCACCACGATCCAGACTTTGACGACATCGGGGTTGTAGGCCACCAGGGCGATCAGGGCGCCGGCCACCATGATCTTGTCGGCGATGGGGTCCAGCAGCATGCCCACGGTTGTAACCTGGCCGCGCTTGCGGGCCAGGTAGCCGTCCAGGCCGTCGGTGATCGAGGCCAGCACAAACAGAACAGAAGCAGTAATCTCCTGCGCTCCATGCGCGTGCCAGGGAAAGTGCGGCGTGAGAATCCACAGCAGCAGCGGGATCATGAAGATCCGGCTCATCGTGATGGAGTTGGGAAGATTCATGCGAACCACGTCACACATCAGAGTCTCTGGTGGCGTGGCTCCATTATCGCACTGCGAGGCGGAGCGGCGTTTCGCGCATCCAGTCGTGTGTCGCGCGCATGCACCACTACGCCTTACTTCTTCGGCTTCGACACGCTCAACGGATAGGAAGCAATCAGATGCTCGCCCTGATCGCTGTCGATCAGATCAAGCTCTAATAACTCCACTTCTTTCGACATAACGAGTCGCGTGCGATAGTAATATACCTTCCCTGCCTCCGCCGTGAAATGCGCTAACTCCTCGCGCTGGTCGACGATAGAGGACTGCAACAGAGCGCACAGATGATGCTCTCCCGGCTCGATGGAGACGAAGAAATAGGAATTACTGTGATTTGCGCCAACCCATGCGCCGTCCAATCCGAGCTTCGCCGTTGGATAGGCAAAGACCGCCGAGGTGCCAGCGTCATGGATGAAGTAAACCAACGCCTTGCCTGGATCGGGCTGCGCGGGCGTGAGCTGGGAGTAGCCCAGTTTCACCTTGAAGCTGACATTACCGGAGCCGCAGGCCGCTGTAGCAGCGGCAGACGGACCCTGGGCCAGTGCGGATGATGCAAACATCAGCACTACCAGTGCGATTTTCATGATTCTCCTTCAGGCTGGCTCTTAACTCTTCCATTAATGTAAACAGCAACTAATATGAATAGTTGCGTCTCGCAAAAGTAATAAAGCGGGACGGCCCTGTGGCCCATCCCGCTCTGATTGTTGTTGCCAGCTTCCAGCCGGCGAGTTATGCGTAGATGCCGCGCTGCCGGATGGTCTGAGCCACGCGATCGATGGCCAGCATGTAAGCAGCGATGCGGTTGTTCACGTTGTGGGCTTCGGCATAGCGGACCACATCCTCGAAGCTGTCGCGCAGGATGGTTTCCAGTTGCTCGTTGACAATGGCTTCTTTCCAGAAGTAACCCTGGCGGTCCTGCACCCACTCAAAATAACTGGCCGTCACGCCGCCTGCGTTGGCCAATATGTCGGGCATGATGAAGATGCGCTTCTCGGCCAGGATGTCATCGGCCACCGCGGTGGTGGGGCCGTTGGCGCCCTCGACGACGACCTTCGCTTTGATCTGGCCGGCGTTGCGGCTGGTGATCACGTTCTCCCTGGCGGCCGGGATGAGAATGTCGCAATCAGAAACCAGCAGCTCCTCGCTGGGCATGGCCTCTGCGCCGCCGAAACCCAGAATTGTGTTGTTGCGGCGCTTGTATTCCAGCAATTGGTGAATGTCGATGCCCTTGGGGTTCGAGAGACCGCCGTCGAACTCGGCGATGCCCACGATCTTGTAGCCGCGCTCCATCATCAGGCGGGCGGCATTGGAGCCCACATTGCCGAAGCCTTGAATGACCACCCGGCAACCGTCGATATTCATCTTCAGGTAGCGCATGCTCTCGTCGCAGATCACCTGCACGCCGCGTCCGGTAGCCTCAGTCCTGCCGCGCGAGCCGCCGATGTTCAAGGGCTTGCCGGTAACCACGCTGGTGACCGTGTGCCCCTGGTGCATCGAGTAGGTGTCCATGATCCAGGCCATGGTCTGCTCGTTGGTGTTCATGTCGGGCGCGGGAACGTCCTTTTCCGGTCCGATGAAGTCGATGATCTCCGAAGTGTAGCGGCGGGTCATGCGCTCCAACTCGCCCCGGCTCATATTCTTCGGGTCACAGATGACCCCGCCCTTGGCGCCGCCGAAGGGGATATTCACAACCGCGCATTTCCATGTCATCCAACTGGCCAGCGCACGCACCTCGTCGAGGCTCACGTCGGGCGAATAGCGGATGCCGCCCTTGCCGGGGCCGCGGGCAATTGAGTGCTGCACCCTGAAGCCGGTGAACATCTCCATGTGGCCGTTGTCCATGGTGACGGGAAAGTGCACGATGATCTCGCGCGCGGGCATGCGCAACAACTTCCACAAACCTTCTTCCAGGTTGAGTTTGCGCGCCGCAAAGTCAAATCGCGCCGCCTGGGCTTCCCAGGGATTGATCTCCTGCTCGAGGGATACCGTTGCCATACATTTCTCCAATTCTGATTGCCTGCCGCAAAGGCGATGGGCCAAGCGAGTGCGCCCATTCACAAGTAATTGACACTACAGGGCTTTCTCCGCGGATTCGGGACACTTGCTGTCCGGCATTCTGGAAAGGGGTCCCGTGTCCGGCGAGTCCGCCATGCGGGACAAGCGCCGCACGCACAAACCACTCAGAGTCTAGGTCCGTCGCGCAACCCCGTCAAGCTGCTCGGAATTAGCTTCGCAAACCTCGCGCGTCCTGGCTCTCTTCTTCCGATCCGCATTTCGCAACAGGGCAGCAGGAAGCGAGATACCGTCCTCATGGCCGCTCGTCCGCAAGCGCGCAAGTACCGGAATCGCAAATACATTCATCCGACTCTCATGCCTCCTATACAACTTCCTGGACGTGACCAAAAGAGAACAGTTTCTGCCTTGCTACCGTAACTTTGACAAAGTGGGTCTACAATTTGTAGTGAGTGCCCTTTCCCCGGCAATTCCAAGGGCATTTCAACGCAAGACCCAACCATGGAGCAAGATGCGCCGGCCCGGTGTCAAGTGCTTTCGGCCCCATTCACGAGCGTCTCCATGAGCAAGTTCACCAGAGATCAACAATCCCCCGGTTGGTGGCCTGATGAGCAGCGGTTCAGTTATTTACGGCTACTACGACTACCGGCTGGTTGCGCTATCGGTGTGCATATCGATACTGGCTGCCTATGCCGCGCTCGACCTGGTTGAACGAATTACAGCCGGCAGGGGCTGGGCGCGGGTGATATGGCTATATGGCGGCACCATGGCCATGGGCATCGGCATCTGGGCCACGCATTGCGTGGGCATGTCGGCCGTTCGGCTGCCAGTGCCCGTGCGTTACAATTGGCCCTCGATCTTGCTCTCTCTTGTGACCGCCGTCGCAGCTTCAGGCGTTGCACTTTACATTGTGAGCCGGCCAGACATAGGGATGGCGAGCAACATTGCAGGCAGCCTCATCATGGGAAGCGGTATCGCCTCCATGCATTACATCAGCATGGAGGCCATGCGGCTACAGGCCATGCGCGTCTACTCTCCCGGAGGGGTTGCGCTCTCTGTCGCCGTGGCAATAGCCGCCTGCTTTCTCGCGCTGCAATTGGCGTTTGCCCGGCGCGAAGACCGCAGCCGCTGGAGTTGGCGCAAGTTCTGGAGCAGCGTCATCCTGGGCCTGGCCATTCCCGTCACATACGCGGTGGGCATGGCAGCGGTTAGTTTCACGCCCGCCCCATCAATCTCCGTTGCCCCGGCGAATACCGCTACCATCAACCCTTTCAGCCTGGCGGTCATCTCGGTCGCAACAATAATCATTTTGGGGCACGTACTGATGATTTCTATCGTTTCCCGCCGCTTCGGGATGAAAACCCGGCAACTGGCGGAGAGCGAGATCCAACTCAGGACGATCTTCGACAGCCTGACGGAAGGAATCGTTGTTCTGGACAAGGACTATAACCTTGTCCAGATGAATCCCGCGGCTGCTCATTTCCTTGGCTTGCCGGGCCGGACTCTCTCCTTTGAAACCGTCAAGGGAATGGTCGAGACATACACACTTGACGGGGAATTGATTCCTGAGGAACAGTGGCCGGGCGCGCGCGCGCTGCGCGGCGACTGTGTGCAAGACCTCGAAATAAAACTCCATTCCATTTATGCGGGCACCAACACAATCGCCGAAGTCAGCACCGCGCCCATCGTCAATGCGGCGGGTGAAACTTTGCAGATTGTCATTACCTATCGAGACGTTACAGAGCGCCGGCGGATTGATGAGACCCGGGCGCGATTGGCGGCGATTGTTGAATCGTCTGAAGACGCCATCATCGGAAAAGACATGCATGGCATGGTGACAAGCTGGAACAAGGGAGCGGAAAAAATCTTCGGATTTACGGCAGAAGAAATGATCGGCCAATCTATCATGCGCCTCCTGCCGCCCGGCCACGAATACGAAGAAGAACATATTCTGGCCAGCATCCTGCTGGGGCAAACCGTCAAGCACAGCGAGTCGATTCGCTTGCGCAAGGATGGCCAGGCCATCCATGTTTCGCTCACCATCTCTCCCATTCTTGACGCCAGAAACAAGGTCGTCGGCGTCTCAAAGATTGCCTCTGACATCACCGGAAAGAAGATGCTGGAGCGCCAACTGCGCCAGAGCCAGAAGATGGAGGCGATTGGTCAACTAACGGGTGGAATTGCCCATGACTTCAACAACCTGCTTGGCGTTATCGTAGGCAATCTCGATTTGCTGGAGCGTCAGATTCCGGAAAACCAAGCTGCGGTGAAGCGGGTTCAGACGGCTCAAAAAGCAGCCGCGCGAGGTGCCGATCTAACACGGCGCATGTTGGCCTTGGGCAGCAAGGAAGGTCTGAATCCCGTGAACCTGCAGTTGGAGGGTGCCATCGGGGAAATGATCGAATTGGCGGGCCGCGCGCTCGGCCCTGAGATCAAGATCGTGACTAGCTTCGACAAGTCCGTGCCTGCGGTTTATGCGGATGCGGCCGGCCTGGAAAGCGCCCTGCTCAACCTCGCCGTGAATGCGCGAGACGCCATGCCCAAAGGCGGCACGCTAACCATCGGCACGCAGTTGACCAACCTGGAAGAATCTTTTCCGCCGGTACAGACGGGAGATATCAAGCCAGGAGTGTATGCGCGCGTCTCGGTGACAGATACTGGTTTAGGAATGTCAAGAGAGACATTGGATCGCGCCCTTGAGCCGTTCTTTACTACGAAAGCCCGACACAAAGGCACAGGCCTTGGTTTATCCATGGTCTACGGCTTCGCCAGGCAATCAGGTGGCACCGTCCGCCTATACAGCGAAGAGGGCATCGGAACCACTGCATCGCTGTATCTGCCTCTGGCTGAGAAAGCCGCGCCAGCCGAGAGAGAAATCTTCCCGGTGCGACTTCCCGCCAAGCCGGGCGGCAAGGTGCTGGTGGTGGATGACGAAGCGGCACTGCTGGAGATCGCGCAGGCCTATCTCACCGAGATGGGCTACTCGGCGCTGCTGGCGGAAGACGCCGCAGCAGCGCTGGAAATCGTCGAGCGGTTCGGAGAGGTCGACCTGATGGTGACTGACATCGTCATGCCGGGCGGGATGAATGGAGTAGAGCTGGCGCAAAAGGCGCGACAACTGAGTCCCAAGCTCAAGATCATTTATTCTTCCGGCTTTCCTGCGGATGCTCTCACGGAGAGAAGCGGCATGCAGGTGGACGCCCCCTTGCTGCGCAAGCCGTATCAACGGGCGGAGTTCGCCGCCATGATTGAGCGCGCGATGGAAGAGACCGCGCTCGATGGGAGCAATGGTTTCGCAGTCATTCAAGGAGAAAGATTGACGGACTCTAACTTTCTACACGGGGAGAATCGATGAGGAATGTCGGCAATATCCTGGTCATCGACGATGAAGCCGACGTAGGCGAATTTATTTGCGCCGCGGCTACAGGACTCGAATTGCGCTGTGTGGCAACGACCGATGTCGCGGACCTTCCCAGGCTTTGCACCCCGGAGACAACTTTAATTCTGCTCGATTTGATGATGGCAGAAGTGGATGGCATTGAGGTCATGAGACTGCTCAGTGGGCTCAAGTGCGAAGCCAGAATTGTGCTGATGAGCGGCATCAGCAAGCGTGTGCTGGAAACAGCGGAGAAGCTGGGGCGTGCCTTGGGCCTCTCTGTGGTCGGCCATCTCGTAAAGCCGTTCCGCCTGGCCGAATTGGAAGATGTGCTGAAAACCCACGCCACGCACGAAGGCCTGATCCCGATCAAGCGGGTTTCCGAGATCTTCATACCCGAAGGGGGATTGCGTCGCGCCCTCGACAACAATGAGTTCGAGCTCTACTATCAGCCGCAGATCGAGATTGCGACGGAAAAAGTTCTAGGGCTCGAAGCCTTGATACGGTGGCAGCATCCCATTCAAGGTCTGATTTATCCCGACGATTTTATCGGCCGCGCCGAGGCGACCGGACTGATCGATGAACTTGGCTGGATGGTTGCCAATCGTGGCATGTCTGAATTCAAGCAGTTCGCCAATGACGGTCTCGCTTTGCCGCGGCTGGCGCTGAATGTGTCAGTGCATTCCCTTCGCGATCTCAGTTTCCCGGATAATTTTCTGGCACTAACCGAGAAGCACGACGTGCCGCTGGAGAGCGTAATTATCGAAATTACGGAGAGCGGCCTGATCGACCAGTTATCGCGCACTCTGGACGTTTTGACCAGGCTGCGGTTGAAGAATGTTCAGCTATCTATCGACGATTTCGGCACCGGCTACGCCATGATGCAGCAGTTAGTCAACATACCGGCAACGGAACTCAAGATTGACAAGCTGTTCGTGATGAACATGGACGTAAACGGCAGCGACCGTGTCATGGTGCAGAAGACCATCGAGATAGGCCACGAGCTGGGCATGAAAGTGATGGCGGAAGGCGTGGAGACCAAAGCACAATTGGAGTACCTGCGCTTGAAGGGTTGCGATTCCGCGCAAGGTTATTTTTTCAGCCGTCCTCTGCCGCTAAATCAGATGGTCAGTTGGCTTGAAGCATATCGCGCGCGTCAAGAGCATTGACTCCTGCTCCAGCCAGGGCTTCAGGGCAAAGATTAGTGCAATGAAGATTCGCAACTACTGCGCGGCCCGCACAGCTGAGGCCAGCCGTTTGAAGCAGTTACACTGTTGAAAGTGAAACCCTCTGTCCATCCCGTTCAACCCAGCCGCAAGGAGTTTCTGGCGCTCGCCAAAGAGCACACGCTTGTTCCCGTCTGCCGCACGCTCTCAGCCGACATGGAGACGCCGGTCTCGGCGTTTCTGCGCGCGGCGTGGCCGGAGCGTGAGTGCTTCATGCTGGAATCCGTCGAGAATGGCGAACAGGTGGGCCGCTATACCTTCATCGGCCTTCAGCCATTCAAGCGTATCGTGGCGCGGGGACGCGACATTACCATCACAGAGGGGCGAAAGATCGTCCAGATGGAGGGCGACATCTTTGCTATGCTGCGGCGCGCGCTGGCTGGGCACAAACCTGCGCGGCTGCAGGGGCTGCCGCCGTTTACCGCCGGTGCGGTGGGCTTCTTCTCCTACGATGCGGTGCGCCAGATTGAGCGACTGCCCGAGCTGGCCAAAGATGAACTGGGCGTCCCCGACGCTTGCCTGCTCTTCTTCGACGAGGTGCTGGCATTCGACCACGTGCGCAAGGAAATCTGGCTGGTGGTGACCGCCGACGTGACGCGCGGCAAAGCTGCCAACTCTCCGGCAGCGGAATATGAAAAGGCCGTGGCGCGGCTCGACCGGCTGGAAAAAAGGCTCGCTCAGCCGCTGCCTAACCTGACCCGGCGCAAGAGCGAAGGCAAGCTGAAGGTTCAGCACCGGACAGCCAAAAAGGATTTCCTGGCCGCTGTCAGCCGCGCCAAGGAATACATTACGGCGGGCGATATTTTCCAGGCGGTTTTATCGCAGCGCTTCGACATGGAACCGGAGGCCGACAGCTTCCAGGTCTATCGAGCGCTACGCACGGTCAATCCAAGCCCTTATATGTTTTTCCTGCGCTTTGCACCGGACGGTCCGCTGGGCGGGCCTTCCGATAAGTTGGGTAACTCCTCCAAAAAGTTGAAGCTGTCTACCGTTGTGGAATTAGCAGGGTCGTCGCCGGAGCTTTTGGTGCGCGTGCATCAGGGCAAGGTGGAGTATCGGCCCATAGCCGGAACGCGCCCGCGCGGCACCACCGAGGCCGAGGACGCGGCGATGGCCGACGAGATGCTGGCCGACGAAAAAGAGCGCGCAGAGCACGTGATGCTGGTTGACCTGGGCCGCAACGACGTGGGACGCGTTAGTCAATTTGGCAGCGTGAAGGTAGACCGGCTGATGTTCGTCGAGCGCTACTCGCACGTGATGCACATTGTCAGCAGCATCGAGGGCAAGCTCAAGCCGGAGCTGACCGCCGTCGATGCTCTGCGCGCCTGCTTCCCTGCCGGCACGCTCTCGGGCGCTCCCAAGGTGCGGGCCATGGAGATTATCGAGGAACTGGAGCCGGCGCGGCGCGGGACCTATGGCGGCGCGGTGCTCTATGCGGATTTTTCTGGCAATCTCGACTCGTGCATCGCCATTCGGTCGATGCTGGCCATCGGCGGCAAAGGCTACGTGCAAGCCGGCGCGGGCATTGTGGCCGACTCCGTGCCTGAGCTGGAACACGCCGAGTCGATGAACAAGGCGCAGGCCGTGATTCGGGCGATTGAGCGCGCGCGGGAGATGTAAAGGCGGGGACTAGGGAATAGGGAATAGGGAATAGGGAACAGCAGGGCGAGCGAGCCTGTCATAATCGCTTTTCAACAGGACGTCAACCAGATTTGAGTCCATTCGGTTATGATTCTCTCGCCATGATTAGCGTGAAGAATCAGCTGTGTATCTTGCTCTTTGTTCTTTTCTCTGCCTCGCCTGACTTTGCGCAGAGCAACCCATCAGCCGCAACCACAGAACCATTCGGCGAAGTTGTATCACACGCTGAAGAAACGGTCGCGCTGCATTCAAAGCACACTTCTCCGTACCATTTAAAGGCTAGTATTGTTGAGACAACCAACCCGAAATCCGAATATCGCGCCGAGATTGAGGAATTCTATCAGTCAGAAGCGAACTGGCTACGCACTGTTCAAGCTCCCCGGCTTGAGTGGACTCAGGGGATGCACGACGGCAGACCACAGGAGCAATATTCCGGGGATTATGCGCCTTTATGGCTGAGAGAATTATTGAACGGCATTACCGACCCATTACCGCAGCATAAGCAACTGGAAGGGATGCAACAGCCTTTCCGCGTGATGAATGGTGCTCATTCGCGAAGCTGCATGCGATTTTCGCCTAGCAATTCTGAAATTTGTATCGAGGGCGAGCATGGAGCTCTTGATTTCGTGAGTTCCGACCCCGGCGGCCTCGAGTTTCATGATTACCAACCGTTCCATAACCAGTGGATTGCACGGAAACTGATCTCCAATCCTGAAAGCGGGACGACGCTTCAACTTACGATTACAGAACTTTCAGATCTGAAGGATCCTCTGCCTCCGGGATTGCTGGTGCCTAACGCGGCGCCGTTAAGGCCTGTCGAGGTTGCTCAGGTAGTCGAGCAGTCGTTTCTTAAATCCAATGCGAATCTGCAATGGCCTCTGGTGCGTGATGGAGATACCAAGGGATTCGTGAGGGTTTCCCTGGGAATTGGTCCCGATGGAAGAGTGCGCGAGGTCTGGCCGGAGGCCAGCGATAACGGCGAAATGGAAGACTTTGCCCGTGATCAGATCAAGAATTGGCAGTTTACGCCCTACCTATTAAATGGCCTGCCAGTTGCAGTTTTCACGCACTGGACAATGCCATTCGAGACGAAGATCGGAAATCCACTTCCCGAGCTTTCCGATGCCGATGTTCGCAAACTTGCCAGCCATATTATCGAACCATCCTTTGCGCCGGGAATGGCCAAACCGGGTCAGGTGTTACGTGTGCGCATATTGGTCAACGAGCAAGGGAAGTTGACTAGTGTGGACAATCCGGACGGATTAGGCCAGTCCTTTATGGCAATCTATGTTGCGCTCTCACAGTGGAAATTCCACCCGCTTCTACAAGACGGCAAACCCCAGTATTTTCACGCGTGGTTGGCTTTCAAGGTGCAATAACCAACTTCTTAGCGCGAACGATTGCTGCAGTTTACTCTGCTCCGAACATGTGGCGGAAGAACTTTCCAATGCCGCCGAAGAAGCCTGACTTCTTCTTGGCCGCGGGCTTGGTTGCGTTTGCTGCCGGTGTTGCTTCGGCGGCAGGCTGCGGGGCGTGGTCGGCGCTGTTATAAACCAGCGGCTCGATCGGCTGTGCTGAAGCGGAGTTTTGTATGGGCACACCGGGCGCAGGCTTGGGCGTGGGCGCAAGGCCTTCGCTTTGCGCCAGCGGAAACTCGTTGCCCTTGGGCGCGGGAGGCGGGCAGCCACAAGGTTCTTTCTCGTTGTCCACCACCTCGCGCAGGCTGCCATGCTGGAACATCACGCGCTGTCCGGACTGCACACGGTAATCGCCGCTATCGAAGACACTGGTCACCAGCACATAGGACGCGTTCACGCCAGCGTTATCCACGCAAGTGTCGCCGTTCTGGCCGAGGCGCACTTTGACCTCCGCCGCGCCGGGTGCGCCGATGAAGATACGAAAATCCGGCGTGAGTAGAATGTCGGAGTTGCGGCCCGTGGCAAAACTCATCTCGACCGCGCCGTGGTCCATTGCCATCATCAGACCGGGCGTTTCGCCCGCGGGAACGCTCGAATCGGCAGCCAGTTTGACGGTCGTCGATACGCAGACGCGCAACACGCCGCGATGGGGCAGCACAACTTCGGTCGTCTGATTGCCGGAGGTGACCGTGCCGCTGGCGCCGATGACGGCCTTGCCCTGAGAAACCTCAAGCGCACCGGTAACTTTGGCCGCGGCGTCGGGGTTCTTGTTATCGAGGGACACGATGGCGATGGGTGCGATAGGCGCGGATTCCGCGGCAGGGGCCTGAGGGGCGGGCGCAGTCTGGGCGCACAGCACCGGCGTCAGTGCGAGATATGCCAGCGCGAGGATTTCGGTAACGGTTACGAGGGAGACGGTGCTTGTGCGGCGCATTGTTCTTTCCATGACCCTACATGCTCAAAAAGTTGCGGATCATCTGGTAGCCACCCTCGGTCAAAACGCTCTCGGGGTGGAACTGTACGCCCTCGATGGGCAGTGTGCGGTGACGCAGGCCCATAATGACCGAACCTTTGCCGGCATTTTCCGGAGTGCTGGCTGTGACCATGAGTTCGGCGGGGAACGACTCCTCGGCCACAATCAGGGAGTGGTAGCGGGTGCAGGTGAGCGGCGAGTCGAGTCCGGCGAAGATGCCTTTGCCATCGTGGGTAACCGTGCTGGTTTTGCCGTGCATCAGGTGGCTCGCGCGGACAACCTGGCCGCCGAAGGCCTCGCCGATGGCCTGGTGACCCAGGCAGACGCCAAGAATGGGCGCTTTACCGGCCATGTGGCGGATGAGCGGGACCAGAATTCCCGCATCGGACGGGGTGCAGGGGCCGGGCGAGAGCAGAATGCGCTCCGGCTTGAGTGCCTCGACCTGCTCGACCGTCAATTCGTCGTTTCGATAGACTTCGACCTCGGCGCCCAGTTCTCCCAGGTACTGGACAAGGTTGTATGTAAACGAATCGTAGTTGTCGAGGACGAAGACCATGGTGAACTCCAGTGTAGCGCGCCACCTACAGCAGGGCTATCTGTTCGCTGTTCGCTCGCGTCAAGTACGGTGGGGCCAAAGCCCTGCGACATTTGTCCTACTGAAGCTGTGCTACCAGTTGCGCAGCGGCGGCACATCTGTAAAACTCACTAACGATGGTTCTACATTTTCTCATTCAGGGTCGCGTGCAGGGGGTGGGCTTCCGCTGGTATGTGCAGCGCGAGGCCGGCGAGCTGGACCTGCGCGGCTGGGTACGCAACACCGAAGACGGCGAGGTCGAAGTGTTGGCTTCTGGCCCGGTCGAAGACCTGGCCGAGCTGCGGGCCAGCCTGCGGCGCGGTCCGCGCGGCAGCCGAGTGGATCGCCTGGTCGAGCATCAGCTTGCCGAAACCGAAGCCGCCGACCTCAGTTCCTTTCGCATTGATGGCGCGTGGTAAGCCGGCCAGCACGCTGGCCCGGCTAACTCCGCCAGCCCCGCTATAATTGTTAACGAAGCTAATCGCCAATCAGATCAAGGAGCCTCGCCGCCTTATGTCCGGAACCATCAAGCCTGTCGATGTGGAAGCCCTGAAGGCGCTGGTGCGCACGGTGCCGGATTTTCCCAAGCCGGGGATTCTGTTTTATGACATCACCACGCTGCTCAAGGATAAGACGGGCTTTGCCAAGCTGATTGACGCGCTTGCGGCGCACTATATCGAGCGCAAGGTCGACCTGGTGCTAGGCATTGAGGCTCGAGGATTCATCTTCGGGCCTGCGCTGGCTTACCGGCTCAACGCTGGCTTTGTGCCGGTGCGTAAGCCGCGCAAATTGCCGGCACCGGTGGCGCGTGTGACCTATGACCTAGAGTACGGCTCTGACACTTTGGAAATCCACCAGGACGCGATTCAGCCCGGCCAGCGTGTGGTGCTGGTCGACGACCTGCTGGCCACGGGAGGCACAATGGAGGCCACGGTCAAGCTGGTGAAGCAGTTGGGTGGCGAAATCGTAGGGCTGGGCTTTGCAGTGGAGCTGGACTTCCTGAAGGGCTGTGAACGCTTCAAAGAGTACGACGTCTTCAGCCTGCTGCACTACGACGAATAGCAGTTAAGGGCCGTGGTTCGCTAACCCTCACAAATTTCGTTCAGGACGCTTCTTCCGGTGTATCGCTCACCGCGCCTTCCGCGGTCTCCTCGATGAACATCTGCGCATCGGCAAAGCGGTATCCCACGTAGACATCGGTAAGCAGGTAGAGGGGCTTTGAAGGATCGTCCTCAATCTTCTTGCGCAATTGGCGTACGAAGGTGCGCAGGTACTCGACTTCTTCGCGGCAGTCAGCGCCCCAGACGGCGGTCAGCAGCCGGGCATAGGTAATCACGCGGCCGGCACGGCTCATCAGGCAGTGGAGTATCTCGAACTCCTTGCGGGTGAGGTGCACCGGATTGCCACGCTTGGTGACTATGCGGCGCACCGGCTCGAGGCGCAGTTCGCCAATCTCGATGGGCGCGTCTTCCGCGCGGGCCGGAGCCTGGACTCGGCGAATCGCCGTGCGGATGCGGGCAATCAGCTCGCGGGTGCTGAACGGCTTGGTCACATAGTCGTCGGCGCCCAGTTCCAACGCCACCACTTTCTCCTCTTCCGCATCGCGCACGGTGAGCATGAGGATAGGCATTCGCGGCACCAGGGCCCTCATGCGGCGCAGAGTTTCAATTCCGCCGATGCCGGGCATATTCACGTCGAGCAGAACCACGTCGAATGCGCCGGCGCGCAGCATCTGGAGCGCCTCCTCGCCGCGTGAGACCTCAACCACCTGGAAGCCGAGTTCCAGCAGCGGAGGCCGAAGCGCCCTGCGGATGGCCGATTCGTCGTCGACCAGAAGAATGCGAATAGCAGTCTGCATCATCAGGAAACCCTCTTGCGCGCTGTTGCGGGTATGGCCGCAAAAAACGTTGTCCCCTCCGTCTCATCGCTGGTGACCCAGACTGAACCACCGTGGATGAGCGCGACGCGCTTGGCAACCGAAAGGCCGATTCCGGTCCCCGCGGCGCGATTGGAGTAGGTAGTGGCGCGATAGTAGCGATCGAAGATTCGCTCCCGGTCGTTGATGGGAATCACCGGACCGAAGCTGCGCACGGAAAAGACAATCTCCGCGCGCGATTTCACGGCGCGAATGGTGATGGTGCTGCCAAAGACCGAGTACTTGCAGGCGTTGTCAATGTATTGCGTCAGCAGCATGACCATCAACTGGCGGTCGCACTCGAGAACCAGGCGCTCGTCGGGAATGTCGAGGTCCACCTTCATGCTGGCCAGACGGTCGCTGAGGCTAGCCACAACCTCTTCAATCAGCGGCGCTACGCCGATCGGGACGGCATGAATCGAAACTTCACCGGCGTCGAGGCGCGCCGTGGTCAGCAGGCGTGTGGTCAGATTGCCGAGCAAGCCGGCTTGCTCATCAATTAGGCCCACGAGCTCCGCCTGCGCGGCCGTTAAATGGCCCATCTCGCTCAGACCCGTCGAAGCCGCGCGGATGGCCGTCAACGGCGTCTTGTAAGCGTGCGCCAGGCTGTCAAGAACAGCGGAGCGCAACTGCTCTGTGCGGCGTTCGGTCTCCATGCGGCTCTCGTTGGCGAAGGCCCGATAGCGGTCAAAGGCGAGAGCCATCAGCGCAGCGATGGCGTTGTTGATCAGCGGGCTGGTGTTGCCGCGCACCACCAGGCTTCCCACCGGAGCCGATCCGAGCCGGATTACGCGGCGGCTCAGCCCGCTCGCGGGATCATCGTCCGAGGTCGCGAAGGTATACACATTCTGGGCCAGCTCCCGCGGGTCCATCTGCCAGTACCCGGCCGGATAAACCTGGTGCAACTCGGCGTCAAAGACCGCGACGGCCTCCAGCGCGAAGATTTCATAAACCAGCTCCGCCAACTGCGGCCCCGGCTCCAGGTGAAGATTCATTTCAAGAGTGCGCCGCGTGAATTCGTAAAGGTGGCGCGCCTGCCTGCGCCAGTACGCAGCCTTGCGGGCGTTATTCCTGGCGCGCACCCCAAGCAGGATGACGAGCAGCACAATCAGCGCCGTGGCCAGCGACAAAGAGGCATTGGCCGATATGGAACTCGCAGGGATGAATCTCAGCAGCAAGCGATCACCCACCATTTCATCAGCAAAGAGATGACAGTTTATCCACGGCGCACGGCCCACCGATGCGGTCTACGTCTAAGAGGAGTTTCTCGCCGGACAAGCCTGGGATGCGGTGAAACTTGAGTGGATTTTAGCAGGTTATTCGTTTTTCTCCGAGCCGGAACCCTTTCCGTACCTGAGAAATCGCTTTTGCGTTCCTTTCAAGTTCCTTATCGTTCTCTTGCGTTACTGGCCGCAGCTCTCGCATTTTTTGAGAATCAGATCATTTCTCCAGCGCAGGCGCTGAGCACTCCTCCGGCACGGCACGACACGACTTCTTTCTGCTATCCTCATTGGTTCCTTATGTGCCGTTTGCGTTACTAGTGTTAATCCGTAACCACCGGACTACCGCAGGTTGCGGCGCGATGCGCTAGCAAATCCATTGCTTGAGAATCCACGCGGCAGCTTTGTCCGTTTAGCCCTGAAGGCCTGTCCTGCAACGAGATTGCACTGCACAGTGTGCTGCATCTTGCCTTCTTTTTTTAGCTGAACTCATTCCTGGTCATACAACAAGATTCATTTTCTGGGAGGAACCTTGCCGATGTATATGAAACCGTATCGCTTGCTGCAATCAATGGCCGGAGCAGCAATGGCAATTGCCTTGATGTCCGGCGCACAAACACCGGCTACGCCACCAGCAACTGCGCCTGCACTTGCACCTGCTCCGGCTCCACTTTCCACATTCGTTCTTACGGGTCCGCTTCAATGGCTGCCGCCGGCGACCTTCGATGCCGGACCGTTGGGCAAACTGTCTGTCAACGGCATCGTGACCGGTTTCGCGCAGTTCCAGAACAATTCCGTGCTGGGAGATGATAATGCGCAGGCCACTCTGAGCAATGGACAAATCTTCATTCAAAGAGCGGACGGGAAGCTTCAGTACTACATCCAGGCGGGCGTGTACACCATGCCGACGCTCAGCGTGCCGTTTGTTAGCGCCCAAGATACCGTGAGCAATTTCTACGGGCCTGTTCCGGTCGCCTATCTGAAGTGGCAGGCGGCTAAGAACACGCAGTTCCTTATCGGCTCCCTTCCCACTCTGATGGGCGCCGAGTCCACGTTTACGTACCAGAACTTCAACATCGAGCGCGGCATCGTTTGGAACCAGGAAAACGCCATCAATCGCGGCATTCAGGTGAATCAAACCGTGGGTAAGTACTTGTCCGCCGCGGTCAGTTGGAACGACGGTTACTATTCCAACCGCTACTCGTGGCTCTCGGGATCGGCGACCCTTACGAAGGGGCCTCATAGCCTGGTGTACGACGGGATGGGGAACCTCGGACAGACCGCCTATCAAACGGCGGCCACACCGGTGCAGAACAACAGCTACATGCACGCGGTGATCTATACGTACACCAAGGGCCCATGGATCATTTCGCCGTACTTCCAGTACAGCAAGCTGCCGACCAACGCGAAGGTAGGCGTGCCTAAGGGTACATCCGCAACCGGCGGCGCGCTCAACCTTAGCTATGCCTTTAAGAGCGGCTTCTCGCTTCCGGCGCGCGTGGAATACCTCACGAGTTCGGGGAGTGCTATCGACAGATCGGTCAACTTGTTGGGCTTTGGAGCGGGCAGCGCAGGCACCAGTTTCACCGCGACGCCAACCTACCAAAAAGGAGGTATGTACATTCGCAGCGATCTTGCATGGGTGCACGCAACGAACTACACGCCGGGAGATACCTTTGGCAAGACGGGAACGGATGCGAACCAATTCCGAGCCGTACTTGAATTCGGCTTCATCTTCGGCAAAAACATTACCGAGAAATAGCGGAGCCGCTGCATCAGCTCCGCAGAGCGGTGGAAAGCTGAATCGCCATCAGAGCTTTGTTGCTGCTGCGTGCGCTGATAACTCAATCGATGATAACCATGGGGTTTATGGCGTTCTTCGGCCCCAAGCGCTGAAGCTGCTCTAACCCGCAACTCCGTCCAGCCCATCGCAACCGGGCCAGGGCGGAACTGTGTTTTCACGCGCCTGCCGGAAGCAATTTCGCCGGTCTGGAAAACCCGCTCACATTTTCAGTTTCTTCATTTCATCCTTATCTCTCCTTCGCTAGCATTCAGCTAACTCATACTGTCTTCCCTTGTCGGCGCGTTGTTCGAGTCAGCCCGCGGCCACTCCGAGCGGGGAGTTGGTTTGAGGCAAAAGTACCTTCTCGCCGGACCCTGAGGTCCGCTTAGCGCCAGGCTTGTTCTGGCCTGCCGCATTCGCTGTTGCACAGACTGAAGTCACTTTCATGAAGGAGGACGACGATGAAGCGTATCGACGCAGTGATCAGGCCGGAACGGCTGGATCAGGTAAAGGCACTACTTTCCGGTATCGAAATACTGGGAGCAACCGCAGCGGAAGTCAGAGGCTTTGGCCGGCAGCGCGGCCACACCGAGATGTACAGAGGCACCGAATATTCAGTCGATTTTCTTCCCAAGATTCTCCTCACCATCGTCGCGGCGGATGAACGCGTGGACAAGATCGTAGACGCGATCATCCAAGGCGGCCGGACAGGAAAGCTGGGAGACGGAAAGATCTTCGTTACCCCAGTCGATGAAGTAATACGCATTCGGACCGGCGAGCGGGGACCAGCCGCCCTTTGAGGAGAGCAACCTCAACGAAGCCTGTCGCAGTCCACGAGTTCATTTGCCATTCACTACGAAAAAGAGGAGAGACAATATGAGACAGCCAATTGCGAGGCACACTCTGCGCCGTTCGCTCATGCCAGGCGTAGCTATGATTCTGCTGCTCGCGGGAATGTTTGCAGTAGGCTCGACACTCTGCTTTGCCGACGACGGCCCCAAGCCGGATCCGGCTGGTATCGCCACCGGGGATAGAACCAGCGTGCAGGATGCCGCCGGCAATCTCCTGGTTCCCGCGACACCAGACCCGACCAGCCCGGACTTCGCAGCACAGAAGAAGGCATACGGCGAGTTTCAGGCGCAAATGGCCAAGGAACCGATTGCCGCCAAACTGGCCGACTCCCTGGGGCACGTTCGCATCTCCACCAACTTCTCCTGGACGCTGCTCACCGGTTATCTGGTCCTGTTTATGCAGGCGGGTTTTGCGCTGCTTACTTGCGGCCTGGTGCGCAAAAAGAATGCAGCTCATCTGATGATGCTGAATTTTGCCGCCTTCGTTTTTGCCTTGCTGGCTTATTACGCCGTTGGCTACGCCTTTCAGTTTGGCGCAGTCGCAATCAACGCCGCACCAACTAACCTCGGGGGAACTCCGACGCTCAACACATTTCTGCTGGGGCACGGCAGTTGGGGCTTTCTGGGCGGCAAAGGGTTTTTCCTCAGCGGACCGGGCTACGACGCCGGCAGCCTTTGCTTGACGCTGTTCGAGTTCGTTTTCATGGAAACAGCCGGCTATATCATCGTGGGCGCCGTCTGCGAGCGAATCACCTTTGGGGCGTTCATCCTTTGCGAATTCTTTATCGGTGGCATCCTCTATCCCGTCTTCGGATGCTGGGTATGGGGCGGCGGCTGGATGTCGCAACTGGGAACGACGATGCATCTGGGCCACGGTTATGTGGATTTTGCCGGATCGTCTGTAGTGCATGCGGTTGGCGGCTTCTGCGCAATGGCGCTGGCCATGATTCTCGGTCCGCGTCTCGGCAAGTATGGCCCGGACGGGAAGCCGCGGGCTTTCCCAGCGCACAATATCGTCTTTGTCGTAACCGGAACTTTTATTCTCCTGTTTGGATGGATGGGATTCAATCCCGGCTCCACCCTCGGAGCCACAGATCTTCGCATCTCAGTCATCGCCATGAATACCAATCTCGCGGCGGTCTCCGGTTCGGCGACAGCGCTATTGTTTTGGTACCTCATCTTCAAGAAGCCGGATATCACCATGGCCTGCAATGGAATGCTGGCCGGACTGGTCGCCATCACCGCTCCCTGCGCTTTCGTATCTCCAAATTCGGCGGTGCTGATTGGAGTTCTTGCCGGCCTGCTGGTCTGCGGCGGCGTTCTGTTCAACGAACGGATACTCAAAGTGGATGATCCCTGCGGAGCAATCTCCGTGCATGGCTACTGTGGCTGGCTGGGCGCTGTCTCGGTCGGCATATTCGCCGACGGTGCTTACGGTTCAGGATGGAACGGCGTAGGCGCCACCAGTTACCTGGGGCAGGCAGGCCAGGGAGTAACTGGGCTGCTTCATGGAGATTTCAGCCAGTTCGAGTGTCAGTTGATGGGAGCAACCCTCTGCGCCGTGTGGGCCTTTGGAGCGACCTACGGAGTTTTCTGGGTGGTGAACAAGGTCAAATCCATGCGCGTTTCACCAGAGGTCGAGTTAGAGGGCCTTGACGTCCCTGAATTTGGCATCCCCGCCTATCCTGAAGATGCGCTTGTGAGTTTCAGTCATAAATAAAGAAAGCCAAATGGAGCGTCCCTTTCACGCTGCCAAAGCTGATATCCACTCGCTTTGGCAGCCGGAAAGGCAATAGAGCACCTCTTCGCCGCCACCCCAATTCGGCCTGACCACGCACGGTAAATGCCTATTTTTCCACCGCTTTCGCAGGAAATCTTCATAGGTTCTTTATGCGGCGGATCCTACGATATAAGATGAATGTTTCAAACCTTAATCTGCGCCCAAAAAGGAGAACCATGCCCACCGAATATCGGAATTTTCTAGCTCTCTCTTACGAGGAACTGGAAGCGAAGAACCTGGAAGCCAAGGCCGAGCGCGCCAGCCGCGTATCGGCAGACGAGATTCGCGAGAAGCGGTTGAAGTACCTGACCGACGAGAAGCGCATCAAGGCTGTGACGGTGCTGTTCAGCGACCTCGAAGGGCGCCTGCACCTGCTCGACTACGACAAGAAGTTCTTGCTCGGCGCGCACGAAAACCTCACCTTCGACGGCTCGTCGATCCGCGGCTTCACGGCGCAGAAGGAAAGCGATCTGCGGCTGGGCATTGATTGGAGCGCCTTCTACTGGGTTCCTGCCGATGTCTTCGGCAACGGCAAGGTACTGGTCTTTGGCAACGTCATCGACAAGGACGGAACGCCCTACTCCGGCGATCTGCGCGGCGTGCTCAAAGCCTACTCTGATGAGCAGTTCAAAAAGCATAACTACACGCTCAACGCGGCCACCGAGATTGAAGGGTTTCTCTTTGCAGGCAAAGACGCCGAGCGCAACTTTCATCAGACCGGCAAATTCGAATTCATCAACACAGGCGGCTACTATCACTCGCTGCCGCTTGATCCGCTGCGCCAGTTCATTGACACCTCCGCCGAAGTGCAGCGCGCCATGGGCTTCCAAAACGAAAAGGACCACCCCGAAGTCGCGCCCAGCCAGTTTGAAATCAATTACAGCTACTCCGAGGTGGTGGCCGCGGGCGATCAAATCCAGCTTTATAAGCTGCTCTGCCGGCAGATTGCCAATAACTTGGGCTATACGGCCAGCTTCCTGCCCAAGCCGGTAGTCGGCGTTAATGGCAGCGGCATGCACACCAACGTCTCCGTCTCCAAAGGCAAGACAAATCTATTCTGGGACGAAAAAGGTGAGGAGCAGCTCTCCACTTTTGGCTGGAGTTTCCTCGACCGCATCCTCACCCGCGCGCTCGACCTTTGCCTGGTCTTCAACTCTAGTGTGAACGCCTATCGCCGCCTTGACCCGCACTTCGAAGCGCCCAATCAGATTCGCGCTTCGGCCGTTGACCGCGGCGCCATGGTGCGCGTTCCCATCGGCAACCATCGCTCCATGCGCACTGAAGTGAGGGCCGTGGCGCCGGATGCCAACCCTTACCTGTCACTCTACGGCATCTTCAAGACCGGCCTCGATGGCGAGATCTCCAGCGCCAAGGACCTGCGCGCCGGCGGACGCTATTTGCCGGATAACATCCAGACGGCCATTGAGGATTTCAAGGACTCGGCCTGGATTGCGAAGATTCTCGGCGGAGACGTGCAGGGCCGCTATGCAGAATTGAAACAGGCTGCCGCTGACCGCAGCCCGCGCGCGCTGGGAACCTTCGTCAAAGGCTCCGAAGTGCAATACCACCACGAGGTCTACAACCAGTCGCTCTGGAACTTCTTCTAGAACCGCAGTCGCAGATTTCGCAGCGTAAGGATCGCGCAGAAAACAGTAAAGGCGAAGCCGCAATCGGCTTCGCCTTTACTGTTTAAGCCTAGCCTTATTCACTTCGCCAGCGGCACGCGCAAATCCCCGCCGGTCATCTCTTTTGGCAAACCAAGCGAAAGAATATTCAGCATGGTGGGCGAGATGTCGCGCAGCGATCCGTCCGGGCGCAGGCGGTAACGCGGGGCTTCTTCGGCCACGTAAATCATGGGCACGGGGTTGGTGGTGTGTGCGGTGTGCGGATTGCCGGTGACTAGGTCAACCATCTGCTCGGCGTTGCCGTGGTCGGCGGTAATCAGCCAACTGCCGTTCTTCTCGCGGATGGCCTTGTAGACGCGCCCCAGTTGCGCATCGATGGCCTCAATGGCCTTGATGGTAGGTTCCAGCTTGCCGGAGTGTCCCACCATGTCTGCGTTTGCGAAGTTGGCGACGACGAGATCAAAAGTCGTATCGTTGATGGCCTTCACAATCGCATCGCCGATGGCCTCGGCCCGCATCTCCGGCGCCAGGTCGTAGGTGGCTACTTTCAGCGATGGAATCAGCACGCGATCCTCGCCGGGAAAAGGCGTCTCGATGCCGCCGTTGAAAAAGTAAGTCACGTGGGCAAACTTCTCTGTCTCAGCCACGCGCAGGTTGCGGAGGTGGTGCGCGGCCAGCACGTTGGCCAGAATATTATCCAGCGACTCGGGGGGGATGATGACCGGCAACTCGTAGAGCTTGTCATACTGCGTCATGCAAAGGTAGTAGAGATTCTTCGGGATTTCGCTGCGAGGAATCGTGGCGTCGAGCGCTTCCCAGCCGTCCAGATCGCGTCCGCCCTGCTTGTTCAGGCCACTCTCACGCGCGAGCACGCGGGTAATCTCGCGGGCGCGGTCGGCGCGGAAGTTGAAGTTGATGCAGACATCCTCGTCGCGAATCTGCCCGACCGGCTTGCCCGCGGCATCGACCAAGACAAACGGAATCAAAAACTCGTCCGTAATTCCGTTGTTGTAATTCTCTTTGATACGAGTCACGGCGTCGGTGTATGCGCCGCCCTCGGCCTTGCCCGTGACCATGGCGTCGAAGGCCTTACGTTCGCGTTCCCAGCGCTTGTCGCGATCCATTGCATAGTAACGGCCGTTGATGGAGGCCACCTTGCCCACGCCGTACTCGCGCATCTTCTGTTCCAGTTGCGCGATGTAGCCCGCGCCGGAGTCGGGCGGGGTGTCTCGGCCATCCATGAAAGCGTGGACGAAAACGCGAGTCAAGCCGTATTCGCGCGCCATGCGCAACAAGGCGTAGAGGTGCTCCTGGTGGGAGTGAACACCGCCGTCGGAGACCAGCCCAAAAAGATGCAGTTGCCGCCCGCCCTCGCGCGCCCGTACGATGGCCCGCGCTATGGCAGGATCCTTTTGAAATTCGCCGGCCGCGATGGCTGCGTCGATGCGCGTGATGTCCATCTGCACAATGCGCCCCGCGCCGATGTTCAGGTGGCCCACTTCGCTGTTGCCCATCTGCCCGTCAGGCAGGCCGACAAAGTGGTCCGAAGCCTGGATCAGCGTGTTGGGAAACTCTGCGAGCAGCTTGTCGTAGGTGGGCTTTTTGGCCAGCGCGATAGCGTTGTTGGCGGTTTCTGCGCGATAGCCCCATCCGTCAAGGATGGTCAGAACGAGGGGACGCTTGTAGATAGACACTTAGGAAAGCACCTCAGAATGAATCGAAGTTCTCTTCTTAAGAATAACCTGCCAAGCGGCTGGGGCACCGTGCTATGGAACAGCAACAATGCTTGCAATCCCGTTCATGACAGCGGCACTCGTTGTCATAGACAGGATGACAAGCAAAAAAGCAAAGGGAAGAAGCCTCAGCTCCCTCCCTTCCTGTGTGGCGAAGCCGTCTGCCCCACCGCAGGTGGTTAGTCGTTGTAGTTCAACCCTTCCAACCCAAGGAAAACTGCGCCGCCGCCCAGCTCTTCTTCGATGCGCAGCAACTGATTGTACTTCGCGATGCGGTCGGTGCGGCTGACTGAGCCGGTCTTGATCTGGCCCACGCCGGTGGCCACGGCGAGATCCGCGATGAACGTGTCCTCGCTTTCGCCCGAACGGTGCGAGATGACCGAGGTGTAGCCGTAACGGCGGCCCAGGTCGATGGCCTCCAGAGTTTCGGTAATCGTACCGATCTGGTTGAGTTTGATGAGGATGGAGTTGGCCACGCCCTCTTCAATGCCGCGCTGCAACCGCTTGATGTTGGTGACGAAGATGTCATCGCCCACAATCTGAATGCGGCCGCCCAGCTTGTCTGTCAGGATTTTCCAGCCCGCCCAGTCGTCCTCGGCCAAGCCGTCCTCAAGCGAAACGATGGGATACTGACGGGCCCAGTTGTCGTAGAAAGCCACCATCTCCTCGCTCGAAAGCTCGCGCTTGTCGCTCTTCTTGAAGACATACTTGCCGGTTTCCTTGTTGTAAAACTCGCTGGAGGCGGGATCGAGTGCAATCGAAATCTGCTCGCCGGGCCTGTAGCCGGCCAGTTCGATGGCTTCGAGGATCACTTCGATGGCCTCGCTGTTGGACTTGAGCGAAGGAGCAAAGCCACCCTCGTCGCCCACCGAGGTGTTGTAGCCCTTCTTCTTGAGCACGCTTCGGAGGGTGTGGAAGGTCTCGGCCGACCAGCGCAGCGCCTCGGAAAAACTCTCCGCGCCCACCGGCATGATCATGAACTCCTGAAAGTCAACGTTGTTATCGGCGTGAGCTCCGCCATTGAGTACGTTCAGCATGGGCGTGGGCAGCACGGAGGCGTTTACGCCGCCCAGGTAGCGGTAGAGCGGAATCTCCAGCGTCTGCGCAACGGCGCGCGCTGTAGCCATGGAGACGGCAAGAATGGCGTTAGCGCCCAGCTTGCCCTTGTTCGGCGTGCCGTCGAGCGCGATCATGCTCTGGTCAATGAGTCTTTGATTGGAGGCGTCCATGCCCTCCAACTCGGGTGCAATGACGGTCTCCACATTGGCCACGGCCTGCAAAACGCCTTTGCCCCCATAGTGGCTCTTGTCGCCATCGCGCAACTCCACAGCCTCATGCTCACCGGTTGAAGCGCCCGAGGGCACAATAGCGCGGCCTAAAGCGCCGCTTTCAAGGATTACGTCCGCTTCCACGGTGGGATTGCCGCGCGAGTCCAGAACCTCGCGGGCACGGATGGAAACAATCTCAGTCATATCGGACCTCACAATGCGGTGCTGTAGCCGGTCATTCAGTTGCGGACGGCGATCTACGGCAAGATTTTCTCCGGCGGCGCTTTGAATCGTGCTCAATAGCTGCTGCACATTTGCCATTTCGTCTCCGTCCAACGCAAAAAAGGGCTGTATCTCTTAGCAATTTTAGCAAATCTGGCCCCCTGAGGGCGAAGGAATCGCGATCACACGCGCTTGGCTCTTTTCAGCATGGGAAATGTGCCTGGGTGGGTTGCCTTGGTTGATTCGTGCCGTCCAAGGCACTGTCTGCCTGCCCGTCAGACCTGCGGCCGCCGGTCTGCGTTAGCCTTAAGTTGAGTGTGCTTGCGCGTGGACACCTATGAACCCGCGGGCCGTGCGCGCAACTCTTCCCGCTCAGCGGGGTTTGAACACATAGGAAGATCCCTGTTCGCGCCTTGGGAAAGAGGAGACTTATATGAACCGGCCGATTCTTGTGTGCGCCTTGTTGTTTCTGACAACTGCCGCTCTGGGAGCGCAGGATGCAAGCCAGTCAAGCCCCTACCAGGGAACCTCGAATCCTCCCCCGGACGACACCATTGTGACCTCGAGCACGCCCCAGGCCAAGCCACTGGCCGGGCATCGTGCCTCGCCGGCCATCATGCCTGCCGCGGAGCAAGCGCCTCCTTCTACCGCCGCAGTCGAGAACAATGCCGACCCGAACGGCGGAACGGTTACGATTCAGCAGAGCGCGCCCACGCCGCAGCAGCCGATATTGACCCAACGCACCTACGCCGCTGATCCGGATGGCGACATCGTGCATCCGCGAGCACTGCGCCCCGGCGAACTTCCCGAAGGCACCAACATTCGCATTCGGCTGATGGATGGGCTCTCGACCGCAAGTAGTGAGAAGGGCGAAGTCTTCCGCGGCCGCGTGGCTTCAGATGTATTGCTCGGCGAGCAGGTAGTGATTCCCGCCGGAGCGGAGATTGACGGCCGGGTAGTCCAGGTTTCCAGCGGCCACGCGGGCGGCCACGGCTCCATGCACCTGCGGCCGGAGACGGTGGCTTTGCCCGATGGCACACGCTTCCAATTGCAGGCCGAGATTACCGGAACCCCCGGCTCCAGAACCAGAGTCGGGAACGAAGGCACCATCCTGCCTGACTCGCGCTTGAAGCGCGACGGCATCGAATACGGAGGAGCAGTGGGAGCCGGCGCTACCACTGGAGCGATCCTGGGCGGCCCGGTGGGCGCTTTGGCCGGCACCATGGTCGGGGCCGGCGTGATCACAGTTCACCTGCTGGTTAGCCATCCCCAGGCAACGCTTGAATCAGGCACCGCGCTGCTGCTCACCCTGACCGAACCGCTGCAAATGGCCCCGCTAAACGCCACTGCGGCCAGAGAAAACCAATAAATTCGGCCTGAAATTCCTTCGGTCTGCTACACTCCCTCATGTGTTTTGGGAGGACTTTGCCATGGCAGAAATTCAGACGGTTGGGGTGGTGGGTGCGGGAACCATGGGCTCCGGCATCGCCCATGTCTTTGCCCGCGCGGGCTTTCGCGTGCTGCTGTGCGACGTGGAGCAGTGCTTCCTGGGCCGGGCCATCACGCAGATTCGCACCAACCTGGGCCGCGAAGCCGCCAAGGGCAAACTGCCCGAGACCGAAATTGAACCTACTCTGGCCCGCATCCAACCTACGCTGGACCGCGAGGCCCTCGCCGGCGCAGACATTGCCGTTGAAGCCGCATCGGAGCGCTTCGAAGTGAAGGCGGAGCTCTTTCGCTCCCTCGACCGCATCCTGCCGGAAGCGGCCATCCTGGCGACGAACACCTCGTCGATTTCGATTACCAAACTGGCTGCCCAGACTCATCGGCCAAAGCAGGTGATCGGGATGCACTTCTTTAACCCTGTGCCGGTGATGACGCTGGTCGAGGTGGTCCGCGGCCTAGCCACCCGCGACGAGACCTTCGCCACCGTCCATGCCCTGGCCGTCAAGCTGGGCAAAACGCCGGTCGAGGTCAACGATGCGCCGGGCTTCGTCTCCAACCGCGTGCTGATGCCGCTGATCAACGAAGCGGCCTTTGCCGTGATGGAGGGCGTAGCCACGCCGGAGGCCGTGGACCAGGTCTTCAAGCTGGGCATGAATCATCCCATGGGCCCGCTGACCCTGGCCGACTTCATAGGCCTCGATGTCTGCGTGGACATTCTGCGTGTGCTGCACGAAGGCTTCGGCGACCCAAAATACCGCCCCTGCCCGCTGCTGGTGCGCTTGGTGGATGCCGGCTGGCTAGGCCGCAAATCAGGACGCGGCTTCTACACCTACGAAAAGCATGCCTGATTTCATCGATTGGCAGGAGTCGCATTCTCCTTACCAAGCGTAAGGAATTTGGCTTATACTGGTTCTTGAGGGATTCCAATGGCTACCGCTGCGGTTACTTCCAAAGGGCAGATCACTATTCCGGCTGAAGTTCGCAAGAAGCTGGGAATAAAACCCGGCGACAGGGTAAGGTTCATTGAGGGTGAGCACGGCGAGTATATCCTCAAGCCGAAGACTGGCTCGATTATGGATTTAGAGGGTTGTGTTCATTGGACTGGCAAGCCTGTAACTATTGAGGAAATGAACGAGACGATTACCAAAGGCTGGGCTGGACAATTGACCTTTGAGGATTGAGCCGCGAACGATGACGGGATTCGACACAAACATCCTCGTCCGCTTCTTTACCAAGGACGATCTGGACCAGAGCGGCCGGGCTGCAAAACTCATGCGAACCCTTACGCCCGAATCGCCGGGATATGTCTCACTAATTACCCTGATCGAATTTGTTTGGGTTCTGCGCAGCAGATATCGCCTCAGCAAGACAGAATTGATCCAACACTTGGAACAATTACTCAATTCCACTGATCTGGTTCTGGAAAGCCAGACAGCAGTAACGCAGGCCCTCGGCAGATTCTCGAGCGCGAAGGCTGACTTTGCCGATTGCCTCATCGAGCGGTCTTGCCATGCGAGCGGCTGCCGGGAAACGGTCACATTTGACGTGGATGCCTCCCGGTTTGCGAGAATGAAGTTGCTCTGAATCGCACGTTCCGCTCTTACACCGGCGGCAATGCATCCACCACCGGCACGCCGGCAGGCACCTTGAAGCGGAAGGCCTCGGCAGGAACCGGTGCATTGGGCTGCTCGCCGGTGAAGGTGAAGCGGGTCAGCGCGCCATCAGGCTCTTCGATCTCGATGCCGGTAATGGTTCCATCCGCAGTCACCGTGAGAGCCAACCGCGCCACTCGCTTTTCCTGTCCCTTGGGCTGGCCTGTGAGCGTGAAGCGGCCGCCGACAGATGGCGCCAGCGTCAGGTTGCTCAATTCCCTTTCCAGTTGCGTGTGACCCAGCAGAAAGCGCAGCGGCGAGCGCAGGTCGTCCAGCTCCTTGGCGGAGATGCGCTGAACCTGAGAGTCGCCGCGCGAGTAGAACCAGGCGAACCTGCCATCGAGCAGGAAGAGCTTGCCGGCAGGCTCGCTGTACTCCCACTTCATGCGGCCCGGTTTCAACAGTAGCAGCGTACCGCTCTCGGTGCGCCGAATGCCCATGCCCTCGTAGCTCTCCGTAAAGCCGGCCTTGAGCGAATGCAACTGGTTGTAATGGCTATCGACCTTCTGCGCCAGATCGTGCGCGGAGAGCGGGCGCTGTTGAGCGCAAAGGATCGTCGAAAGCAGCGTGGCGGCAACAAATAAGCCGCCGCGCATCATGAATCTGCCAGCGTTCATTGGACCAGTTCGGCGCAGTTGACGCCACCCGCGGGATCCTGCTTGAGTACGCCGCCCTCGTCGCTGCAGAAGCCCAGATCCCCGGTCTTGCCCACCGCCTCAGGCACCGCTGTGAGCGTGTACCCATCCACTCGTTCCGAGCCATTCAACGCATTCTTCGCGCAGTTGGTGATGGTAAAGATGTAGCCGTCCTTGTTGCCCTTGGCCAACTCATCGGGCAGCATCTCGGAGGCCGTTGCCGAGGGCGGCTTGCCGGGGTCGCCACCCAGATACTGCAGGTTGCAGGCAAATCCCTTGCTCGGGTAGTTCGTCGAGTACATCATCTCCGCTTGCTGAACGGTCTGCATCGACTTCTTCGCCGACAGCTCGCGGGAGTGCTTCATGACGCTGCGATATGTGGGAAAGCCGATCAGCATGAGGACCGTGATGATCGCCATGACGATCAGCAATTCCATCAATGTAAAGCCGTTGGGCCGCAAAGCGCGGCAAGTGCGACACTTCCATTTCTTGCAATTCATGGGACTCCAATTCCTTTGGGAGCAGCCGAAAGACTCCGGCCCATTCGAGAAAATCCTACAACGTATGGACGCGAAAGGGAAATGACACGCTCAACACATCAGCTTCGCCCGTCGTAGTTTGACCCCGTCCAGGCGTCCCAGCAGGGTTACTGCGATGCGCGCTGGATCGAAGAGGCGCTGCGCCATGGCCTGCACCTGGGTCGCGTTCACTTCTCCGATGCGGGTAATAATCTCCTCCACGCTTATGAATTCGTGGAAGTACATCTCCTGGCGCGCCAGATTCGCCATGCGCGCGTTGGAGCTCTCCAGGCCCAGCAGGATATTGCCCTTGACCTGATCTTTGGCGCGGGTCAACTCTTCCTCACTAAGCAGTTCTTGCTTTAGCTTGCGGAATTCGTCCAAAATCAGGTCCACCACCTCCAGGCCTTTGCCCACCGAGGTGCCGGCATAGACGCACAGGGTTCCGGTGTCGCGGTAGGGGCTCAGGTCGGAGTAGATCGAGTAGGCCATGCCCCGCTCCTCGCGGATGGTCTGGAAGAGGCGCGAGCTCATGCCGCCGCCTAATACCGTATTCAAAATGAGCGTAACGTAGCGGTTTTCGTCGGTGATGGGCGGCGCCGGAACGCCCAGGCAGATCTGCACCTGTTCCAATGATTTTTTATGGCGCAGCACAATGCGCGCGCTGGCCTCGGGCGCCGGCAGTTCGTGGAGCGTGGCCCCGCCGGCCAGTGTAGAGAATTTCTGCGCGACTTCCTCTGCGAAGCGGTCGTGGTCCAGGTTGCCGGCCGCCGAGAAGATCATGTTGCCGCCGTGAAAGCGGTCGCCGTGGTAGTCGAAGAGGCTCTGCTGGTCCAGCTTGCCCACCGTCTTTGAAGTGCCCAGAATCGGCCAGCCCAGCGGATGATCCTTCCAGAACGACTGCATGAACAGCTCGTGGACCAGCAGGTCCGGGTTGTCCTCGTCGATCTTGATCTCTTCCAGAATCACGCCGCGCTCGCGCTCGATCTCCGGCGCGGCGAAGACCGGATTGAGCACCAGGTCGGCCAGCACATCCAGCGCAATGGGCACATGTTCGGCCAGCGACTTGACGTTGAAGCAGATGGTTTCCTTGCCGGTGAAGGCGTCCAGGTTGCCGCCAATCGAGTCCATCTCGCGGGCAATGTGCTGTGCGGAGCGAGAGTGTGTGCCCTTGAAAAGCATGTGCTCCACAAAATGGGAGATGCCGTTGGTCTCCGCCAGCTCACAGCGGGAGCCGGATCTGATCCACACGCCCATCGCCACCGAACGCATGTACTCCATGCGCTCCGTCAGAACGACCAGACCGTTCGGCAGCTCAGTGCGGCGAAGATTGCGCTCGTTGGTCATCGTCCCCCTACCTTCGATTGTAGGTCAATGCGGGCTTGGGAGGCACGGGGCGGCTTTTTATGGATAAATGCCGCGAAAGGAGAAATGCTCTATCCTGACCCTAGCTATGAGCGAAGATTTTAGCCAACTAGTGCATTTAAGCGACTCCGGCTCGGTGGACGCAAGCCGAGCCTCAACGCGGGACAGGCAGCTTTTAGGCCTGGATAGGGAGGCCCTGGCGGCTCGCATGGTGGAAGCGGGCGAGCCGGCCTGGCGCGGCAAGCAGTTGGAGGAAGCCTTGTATCATCAATGGATTACAGAATTAAGTGAAATCACCACATTACCTAAACCGTTACGCCAGCGGCTCGCCGCCGAAGGCTGGGTGGTGGGCCGGCCAAAGATCATCCGAGTCTTCCAATCTATAGATGGAACAGAACGCTATCTGGTCGAGGGCCGGAGCCGGGATGACCTAAACGGGGTGGCGGAAACCGTTGAAACCGTCTGGATGCCCGAGGGCGACGACGGCGAATCCGGCGACGGCAGCGATGCGGATGCTCCGGGAACCCTCGATGACTGCCATCCTGAGCGAACGCAGCGAATCGAAGGACCTGCAGTTGCGGGTGCCCTAGATCTCGCTTCCGAGACCTGGAAATCAATCTCCTGTGCCGAAGGCGACTGGCCCCACCGCAGGTGGCGCGCCACACTGTGCATCTCCAGCCAGGTGGGCTGCGCGGTCAACTGCCAGTTCTGCCTCACAGCCAAGCTGGGCTTCCAGCGCAACCTCAGTGCTGGCGAGATCGCCGGCCAGGTACTGGCGGTCTTTGACCGTCACGGCATCGAGGTAGGCCGCGACCGCGTGAACCTAGTCTTCATGGGCATGGGCGAGCCGTTCCTGAATTATGACAACTTCATGGCAGCGGTGCGCCTGCTCGTCCGCGAGGTTGGCCTGAGCCCGCAGCGCATGACGGTCTCGACCTCCGGCATCGTTCCCGGCATCGAACGCTTTGCCGCCGAGCCGGCCGAGTTTCGCCCCAAGCTGGCCATTAGCCTGAACGCGCCCAACGACACAATTCGCGGCGAGATTATGCCCATTAACCGCAAGTGGCCCATCCAGGCGGTGGTGGACGCCGTGCGCCAGGTCAAACTGCGCCCACGCGAGCGCATCACGTTTGAATATGTCCTGCTGGGTGGTGTCACTGACCGGCCTGAGGACGCACGCGAAGTGGCCCGTCTCATCCGCCGCACCGGCTTGCCCGCCAAGGTGAACCTGATCGCCTGGAACCCCGGCCCCGGCATCAGCTTCACCACGCCAAAACCCGAAGCAGTCGATGCATTCCGCCGCGCCCTGGCCGACGCGAAGATTCCCACTTATGTGCGCAAACCGCGCGGTCGCGACATCTACGCAGCCTGCGGGCAACTAAAACGGACAGTCGAAGGGTAAGAGCCCCCGCATCTCAAAATCGAGATGCAGGGGGCTCTCGCTATTTGGGATTCGTTGCCGGTGCCAAACCGCGCGCCTTGAGCATGGGGCCAATCTCAGGCTCCGCGCCAATCCACGCCGCATACATCTTTGCGAGGTCTTCAGTGTTACCGCGCGAGAGCACCATCTGCCGGAAGCGATCGCCGTTGGCCCGCGTCAGCCCACCGTGATCTTCAAACCACTGGAAGGCATCGTCGTCCAGCATCTCGCACCAAAGGTATGCGTAGTAGCCGGCGTCATAGCCATTGCCCCAGATATGCAAAAAATAGCTGGAGCGGTAGCGCGGTGGCACCGTACTGAGCAGCAAGTGAGTCTTCGCGAGCGCAGCGGTTTCAAAGGTGTCGGGATTCTCGAGCGGCGCATCCGGCGCGAGGGTGTGCCATTGCATATCCAGTTCCGCCGCGGCCAGAATCTCAGTCAGCATGTATCCCTGATTGAAGGTTGCTGCTTTCCTGATCTTCGCGGCCAGTTCCTCGGGCATCGGCGCGCCGGTTTTGTAGTGCTTCGCATAGTGCTCGAAGACCGCCGGATAGCTCGCCCAATGCTCATTGAACTGCGAGGGAAACTCGACAAAATCGCGGGGCACGTTGGTTCCGGAAAGAGTAGGGTATGTGGCGTTGGCGAACATGCCATGCAGGCCGTGGCCAAACTCGTGGAACATCGTGATCACATCTTCAAAGCTGATCAGCGCTGGCTCGCCCGCGGCGGGCTTGGTGAAGTTGGCCACGTTGTAGACCACGGGCAGTGTGCCCAGCAGTTTGGACTGACCGACAAATTCGTCCATCCACGCGCCGCCGTTCTTGTTGTCGCGCTTGAAATAGTCGCAATACCACAGGGCCAGAGGCTTGCCGTCGGCGTCGAAGACCTCGTAGACCTGCACGTCAGGGTTGTAAACCGGAATGTCAGTGCGCTGCTTGAAAGTAATCCCATAAAGCTCGTGCGCCGCGTAGAAGACGCCGTTGTGAAGCACGTTGTTCAGCTCGAAATACGGCCGCGTCTGCGCCTCATCCAGATCGTATTTGGCCTTGCGCACTTGCTCGGAATAGAAGTTCCAGTCCGATGGCTCGAGGGAGAATCCTCCATGTTGCGCATCGATAAGCGCCTGAATATCCTTCGCCTCGCCCTGAGCCTTGGCGGTTGCCGCGGGCACCAGGGCGTCCATAAACTTCAGCGCCGCTTCCGGCGTGCGGGCCATCTGGTCTGCCAGCTTCCAGGCCGCGTGGTTCGGGTAGCCCAGCAGTTTAGCCTTCTGCGCGCGCAGTTGCGCCAAACGGGCGATAATGTCGCGCGTGTCGTTCGTGCCGCCGCGCTCCGCGCGATTCCACGAGTCCTCGAAGAGCGCCTGCCGAGTGGCGCGATTGCTGAGCAATTGCAGGCTTGGCTGCTGCGTGGTGTTTTGTAGAGCAAGCACCCAGCCATCCACCTTGCGATCAGCGGCGGCTTGCGCGGCGGCGGCCACTTGCGCGGCGCTCAGGCCCGCCAGCGCCTGCTTGTCCTTGGTCACAAACGCCGCGTCCTTGGTGGCGGCCAGCAGTTTTGAAGTGTACGCGGTGGAAAGATTCGCTTCCTCCTCATTCAGCTTCTTCAGCGCGGCCTTGTCCGTATCGGAAAGCCGCGCGCCGGCCAGCACAAATTCCTGGTACTGGTATTCCACCAGGCGCAACGATTCAGCATCGAGATGCAACGACTCGCGCTCCTCGTAGATTTTCGAGACGCGTTGAAACAGTTTTGCATTCAGGTAGATCGCATCCTGCATGGCAGCCAACTTCGGCGCCTCCGCGTCCTGGACCGCTTGCAGCACAGGATTGATGTTTGCGCCGGTAACTTCGTTGAAGACACCCATCACGCGGTCAATCAATCGCCCGCTCTTTTCCATCGCTACAAAGGTATTTTCAAACGTCGGCGCCGCGGGATTATCGGCAATGACGCGCGTCTCTTCGATCTTCTGCGCAATGCCTGCCTCGATCGCCGGCTGGTAATCGGAATCCTTGATTTTGTCAAAGGGCGGCGCATGAAAGGGCAATGTGCTGGGCGCGTAGAACGGGTTGCCGGGGCCAAAGGCCGCATCGGCTGCCTGGGCATTCATGGCGCCGGAGGTGAGTGCGAATGCGCTGGCTATGATCAACGTGGAAATCTCCGACAAAATAATCCTCATCCGGCTAGGCTTGCTTCTGAACATGACAATAAATGCTCCTTGCTTTCGCCGGAATTATACAGGAATGAGCGGATCGAACGTCAGGAGCAGACAGGTCCATCCAGTGTATAAGCCTGCCCAGATTTACTCGCGCGTCAGTTACTCTGCATGGGCTGTACGCTGCCGCAGTCCGGGCCCTTGTAGACGGACGAAGAATTGATTGTGTACTCGATTGTCCTGGAGTTCGGTCCCATCTGCATGGTACCGATAAAATGCACCTTGCCAACAGCGTGATTGGGATCGGACCACGATGATTCCAAGTTCCCTTTGCCTGCCATCCTGCCGGTGCATATCCAGTCGGCGGTCATGCTGCTGGCCCTCAGCACCACGTTGGAAATCTGGCATTCGCCGTTGTGGCTCTGCGGCATCGGGGCGCCGTACTTGTCTATCATCGCCTGGGTAAGGCAGACCTGAGTAGTGCGTGGGCCGCCGCCAAAAGGCGAATTGGCGCCCGGCGGCATGGTCATGCCGGGAGGCATGGGCGACTGCTGCCAGGTCATGTTGCTGGTCATCTCCCAAAGGCCCGGCTTTCTGATTGACTGCGCCAGGGCAGCGATCGCAACCGCGAACAGGCAACAGCCCACAACGGTCCAAACTCGACTCTTGTGCATAAAATCCTCCTGGGGAATCGCGCCAGCTTGGGGCCGCGCGCCTTCACTCTATCGCAGCACGCAATCGGCAGGAAAGATAAAACATCAGGTCCGGCCGGTAAGTGCTGCACCGCCCAGCACCAGCAGGGCGCCGGTGACGCGGCCCGCGGCATGGCGAACCACGCTCTCTTCGCTGGCGAAGTCGCCGGTAATGCAACGCACGCCCAGGGCCTCGATTCGTTCGACGTCAGCCTCAATGGGCGACGCGCCCTCAGCCGCGTAACGGGCCACCGTCTCCGGAGAAAAGACCCCGGTGTTCACCAGGGCATAGTCGAAGATGGGCGCGCGAGTGTGCTCATAAATCCGTTCAATGTGCTGGGAGGCGGTCAACCCCAGGCTCTCGTTGGCCTGGGTCATCAGATTGCAGATGTAAACGCGCACGCCGCGCGCCTGGGCAAGCGCCGCAGGCATGCCTTGCACCAAGAGATTTGTAATGAGCGAGGTGTACAGCGACCCCGGCCCCACTGTAATCAGGTCGGCGCGCTCGATTGCCTCGAGCGTCTCCGGCAGAGGGGCGGCATCCGGTGGGTCGAGCATGAGTTCCGCAATGCGCTTGCGACTGGCGGTGATATTGGTCTCGCCGCGCACCAGCGAGCCGTCGTCCATGCGCGCCACCAGTGTCGCGTTGGCCGTGGTCACAGGGTAAATGCGCCCTCGCGTGGCCAGAATCTTCGACGCCAGTTGGATGGCGTGGCCAAAGTCGCCGGTAATCTCAGTGAGCGCGGCCACAAAGAGATTGCCGAAGTTGTGCCCCTCCAGCGCGTCTCCCGCGCGAAAGCGGTGGGCAAAGAGCCGGGCCAGCACGTCTTCCTCTTCGCTGAGGGCGACCATGCAGTTGCGCAGGTCTCCAGGCGGCAGCATATTGAATTCCCTGCGCAGGCGGCCGCTGGATCCCCCGTCGTCGGTCACAGTGACAACAGCGGCCAGATCGGCGATAAGACCTGCGTCCGGGGCAGCCTGGCTGGAAGAAGCTACATGGCGCCGCAGCCCTCGCAGCAGAATCGAAAGGCCGGTACCACCGCCGATGGCCACCACGCGCAGCCCACCGGCCGCTGCGCCCTGCGCAATCGCATGCGGAAATGGTTCAGCACTCAATATCGGAGCGGTTGGCGAAGTCACTTGACCTTTAGGGTACCTCAGGATACAGCAGTTCTGTAAACCGCGGGTCATCCGCCATGCTCTGAAAGTCATTGTCCGCACGTGCCTGGAGCCGGTTCCTGGGGTTCAATTCGATGGCCTGGCCCAGGTTGCTGAGGCAGTCCTGAGTGCGCCCCGTAATGGCATCCAGCAGCGCCAGCCCATAAAGGGCGTAATCGGCTTCCGGGTGGGCCTCGAGGATGCTGTTGAACTGATCGCGCGCTTCCTCGTAGTAGCCGGAATTCAACTGCGAGATCGCGTAGTCGTAGTTCTCCTCGGGCGTCAGGAAAGTCAGGCTATGCCGTTCCATTTGCCGCTTACAAGTGCTGATGTACATCTTGCATCGTTCCAGCAGCTCGGGAGGCGCGGCTGGAAGAAGTTTCTCGAAAGCGGCAAGCGCCTTATCGAATCTGCCTTGCTGGACCAGTTGCACGGCAGCCTGATAGTGCTGGTAGGCCGATCCATTACCCGCGTTGGGATGAGGGCCGGGCTTGCCTGACGGTACAGGTTTCTTTTTTGGGTCGTGCGCCAAGGATTGGACCTCTTGCATCATGGAATTGCCAGGAGTCTGCATACCTTCAGGCGCGGTTGAAGCGGACCGCCGCTCGCAGGAAACTGCGCCTGGGGGATTGCGCTACTTAGCCACTGTTTATACGCACAACCTCGCCTTCCGTCAAGGCGTGCATCCAGGCGCGCCTCATTCACCGGAAGCTTTTACTCCGCTGGGTTGGCGGTAAATGGCCGGATTCAGGAACGGGTCGTTGTACATTTTCAGTTGACGATAGAGCTTGAAACGCCGCGTCCCCGCCAAGGTTTCGCGCCACAATGCGTCCAGGCAGCCGGCCAGATTAGCGCGTTGTTCCTCGAGAATGGTCAGCCGCTCCAGATTGCGTGAGGCGTGACCCTGGGGCGCATCCGCGCGCTCGGCCTCTTCGCCCGTGTGGTAGATCTTGAGCGCCAGAATTGAAAGCCGGTCAATCATCAGTCCCGGCGATTCGGAGTTCAGCTCCGCAGCCCCGTTGGGCAGCCCCCTGGGTTCCAGCCAGGCAAGCAAGGCGCGGTCCAGTTGCTCGGCCAGGTCGTTGCGGCGCTGGTTGGTGCGGTCCACGCGACGCTTCACCCCGGCCAGTTCAGCGTCGGTCACACCCGGAGCGCGAGCCTCGTCCTCGATGTGCCAGAGCTCGAAGTTAGCTTGATGCTGGCGACGGACGGCCGCAAGCCAATCAGACTCAGGCTGCGGCTGCGCTGCTTCCGCCGCTGCTTGGTGCAGGGCGCGGGTCTCTCGATCCTGCAGGTTGACGATCTGCTCTGCCGAAATCATTCTGTTTCTTCCCTATGCGGGGCCTGGCGCTGATTTGATTGTGTGCCTTGGACGTCGTCCGGTTGCAGCGTCCATGGTAGAACGATCCTCGCCTGGGGGTCCAATTAGCGGCCATTGGGCGCTGGAATCTGACAATACCCAGAGCTCGGACTTCATGGAACAGGGCCCGAGAGGATAGTCTAGAAGAGGATAGTCTACGAGGGTAGCCAAATAGGGTTACGACGGCTGCTCTAAGGGCTTTGGCCCGGAGCGCCGCAGTAGACACAGCCATGCACTGAGGAGAGTCCCAAATTGAAGAGGAAGTTATTGCTTTCGATTCTGGCCATGGTTTCGGCCGCGTTCATGCCACTGACGGCCACAAGCCAGCTTATCCACGATCGCGAAGCGCCGCCCGCTGAGAAGGCTGCGCCTGCGCAGAAGTACGAGGTTTTTGCTGGCTACGGCTATACCAGCCTCAACCAGGTGAACCAGTCGCGCTATGGACTGCAAGGCCCGAACGTCTCTGTGACCCGCGATTGGGGAAGATTTTTCGGCATCACCGCCGATGGCGCTTATTACAGATACCCCATTTCGACCCCTGACGTGCAGAACAGTACGCTAACCCCCTCGGTGGATGCATTCCTCATTGGACCGGTGCTGCACGCCAACCTCTTCAGGCGCTACGATGCGTTTTTCCGGGCACTGATTGGCGGAGAGCACACGGGCGGCGTAAACGCCTCGCCTAATATTTCATTTGCGGGCGGAGTCGGCGTCGGCATCGACTACAAGCTGAGCCCGCGCTTTGCCCTGCGTATGTCGGGCGACGATATCGCCTCGTCGTTTGTCGCGCCGGTTTATCCTGCCGGATCGGGAAATGCCTGCACCACGACCTCGGATTGCTCGGCGCATGAGCGCCGCAACTCACGCGCATCCTTCGGCCTGGTCTACAAGTTCTGAGGACAATTACCGGCGCCGGAAACACGCGGCGGTTCACGATTACCACAGTGCCCGTCTGGCGTCATACGGGCACTCGTTCGTCTGTGCTAATCCCGCCTCGCGCTGACCACGTTCCCGTCGCCGACTGGACTGGCTATGGCTTGCGCTCCTGCAGGAATTGACAATTCCTCCACACTTTCGGTGGTTGCGATTCCCCGAAATCCCCAGTTCCCTGACTATTTCCTCTTCAACGCTCGCCGCAACACCGTCTCCAGAGCTGCTTTCACCTCTGCATACTCGGCCGGCGCAAGAGTGCCGGCAATCTTCTCGCTTTCCAATGCGAAAAGCTCATCTTTGAGCGCGTTGAGAAGGGCCGCGCTCTTGTCCGTCGGTGGCGGCGCAAAGGGTTGAGCCGTTCCGCCCTCGAAGCCTGGCGCCTGCGCTGGCTTGCGCAGCAGAAAGGCCGCCGCGGCTGCCATCAGGAGAATCACCAGCGTCACGATATACCACTTGTACTTCGTCAACGGGTCAGGCGTGGCGATGGGGGCACCCAGGCCGCCACCGGGTCCCGAACCAGGAGCGCCTGCTTCCGGTTGCTGGCCACCTTGCGCGCCCTGCTCTTCGCGGGGAATCGATCCCGTGCCCGAAATGGTAAATTCGACCTCTTTGCCGGGAACCGCGTTCTTGGCCACGAAGGTCTGGATGGTCGGGTCCTGGGGAACAGATTTGAAGGCCAATCCCGCTTTCGACGAGAAGGTCATGCTTTTGGGTAACAGTACGCCAATGCTTTGCGTAGGCAGCAGGACCTGCGGCTTGAAGGTGAATGTGCCACCGCTATAAGGCACGTGATAGCTGATCTCGAAGAGCGTGCTCTTGTCGCCGTCATCCGGCTGGATAGGAAAGTTGAAGGCGTACTGGCCTTTGGGACCGTCGGCGTCCAGGTTGATCGAGGTGGGCAGCCCGCCCGGCCGTTGCGCGCCCGCGCCCTCCACCACTGCCTCTTTCGGCAACACGATCTGAAACGATTGCTTGCTCCATTGCGTGGTCGGCGGTTGGCTGGGGTTGTGAACAAAGTACCGTTCGGTCACCTGCAGTTGCCCGTTGGCGGCCTCGAACTCCAGCACATCGGCCTCGACGAAAACCCCGGGAACCTTGGCGGTCACGTCATACACGGAGATGTCGCCGGGCGCATTGCCCTCCGGCGCGCCGATGAAGTAGGGCGCGCCCTGGTGAATTGCCCGCACCAGGTAATTGCTGCGGCCGGGTTTGGTCAGCCTGTAGTGCCCGCCGGCGTCGGTGGTTGTTTTGGCCACTTCGCCCATGCCGGTTTGCACGTCCACCAGCACCACGGTATCGCCCACGGCTGGCTTGCCGGTGGTCTTGTCGGTCACCGTTCCGGTGATTTGAGCCTCTGCCACTACCCCCGTCAACAAAAAGCTCAGGGCAACGGTGCGAAAAACGATCTGTGTCAATTTCATCTTCGAAAAAATCCTCTTGATATGCGCTGCGTTTCGTCTCATGCCTGCTGCAAATGTTCAATCTCGGTCAGCAACCGCGCCGTTTCGTTCTCAAGCTGCTCTCGCTGCGCCTTGAAGTCTTCTTCAGGATACTTGCCTGCCTTGAACTCGAAGTTCAGATCGCGCAAATTTTCGTAGAGCTGGTCCTTGCGTTCCAGCAAATAGTCCAGCCGCGTCTTCTGGCGTTGGCTGGCAAAGGAATTCTCCGGCCAGAAGGTGTAAACGAAAACCGCAATCAGCAACAGCAACCCTGCCACAAACCCCTGAGTTTCCGTCATGGCTCAAAACCCTCCGTCGATGCCGGAGTCGGTTTCCCGGCGAATCTTTTCCTTGAGTGCATTCAAAGCCGGATCAGAAACCTCGACCCCAGTCTGCGTCTTGTTGCTGGACCAGCGTCGCACCAGCAGGATCGTGCCCAGCAGCGCAGCGCCAAGAACCGCAAGTGGCGCAATCCAAGCCAGCGGATCGAATCCCTTGACCGCAGCCAGGGCCAGTTCACTCGCACGCGACCAGCCAATCCAAAGAATCAAAAGCGCGGTAGCGCCGGAAGCACCGAAAACAAAGCCGCTCATGGTTGGCCTCCTCGTTGCGCCGCCGGCTTCTGGCCGGGCGTCAACGCCACAAGCGTGCCAAAGATCATCAACAGCACTCCGGCCCAGAGCCAGCTCACAAGCGGATTCAGGAACGCCTTGATGATCGGCTGACCTGTGTCTGGATTTGTGCCCTCATAAACCACATACAAATCCCATGCGGGAACCGAGTGGATGGCCACCATGGTCTGCGGCTGTCCGCTGGCCAGGTAAACCCGCCTCTCCGGCGTCATCTGGAACTGCTTGCTGCCGCCTTTGTACACATCCAGTTGGGCGTATTCGGTGCTGTAGTTTTCGTTCGAATCCTGCGTGGCGCCAACATTCTCCAGCGTGTAAGGGCCAATCAGAATCTTGTCGTGGAGAGCCATCTCGCTCTCGATGTTGCGGTTGAAAGCCGAGCCAGCCAGTCCGATGACCACAATCACCACACCAATATGAACAAAATATCCGCCATAGCGGCGAGGGTTGCGGCGAATCAGCAGAAACATGGAGGCAAAATAATTTCGGCCGCTCTGCCTGGCGATGACTCCTGCTCCGCGCACAAACTCAGACGACACGGCAGTGATTACGCCCGCGGCCAGCGCAAAAGCCACCAGCGCATAGAAGTGGCCCTGATCGAACACGCCGTCGTGCCACGGCCTCACGCCTGCAAGCAGGCAGACAACCACCGTGACCCAAAGCGCCGTCACCGGCAGCACAAAATTGCGGCGAATGCTCTTGAACGACGTCGAGCGCCAGGGCAGCAGCGGCCCCACCCCCGCCAAAAACAGCAGAAACAGTCCGATGGGCACGGCCACGCGGTTGTACCACACAGCGTCCACCGTCACCTTCGCGCCCTCGATATATTCGCTGAGAATGGGGTAAAGCGTTCCCCACACAATCACAAAGCAGGCCGCCAGCAGAACCAGATTATTGAAGAGAAAACTGGATTCGCGGCTGACCAGCGACTCCACGCGCTGCTCGTTCTTCAAGTGGCTGCGCTGCAAAATGTAAGTGAAGATGCACACCGCCAGCACGATCACCATGAAGACCATGAACCAGTAGCCGATGGGCGACTCCGCAAATGCATGAACGGAGCTCACCAGCCCGCCGCGCGTCAGCATCGTCCCCAGCATGGTCAGCAGGAAGGTGGTAAAGATCAGCCACACGTTCCAGCTCTTCATCATGCCTTTCTTCTCCTGCATCATTACGGAGTGAAGAAAGGCGGTTCCGGTCAGCCAAGGCATCAGGCTGGCGTTCTCCACCGGGTCCCAGCCCCAGTAGCCGCCCCAGCCCAGCACGGCGTAAGCCCAGTGCATTCCCAAAAAAACGCCGCAAGTCAAAAACAGCCACGTCACCATCGTCCAGGCGCGTGTAATTTTGATCCATTTCTCGCCAGGGTAACGCATCATCAACGCGCCCAGCGCAAAGGCAAAAGGAACCGAGAAGCCCACATAACCCAGGTAAAGCATGGGCGGATGAATCACCATCTCCGGGTACTGGAGCAGCGGATTCAACCCGTTGCCGTCCTCGGGGATTGCGCCTTTTAGGAGAGCGAACGGGGGAGCCGCAAAATTCAGGACCAAAAGAAAAAAGAACTGAACCCCTGCCAGGATTGCGCCGGCGTAGGCGTATAGCTTGACATCTGTCTTATGTGTCAGCCGTAGAACGAAACCGTAGGCCGCCAGCAGCCACGCCCACAACACCAGCGAGCCCTCCTGGCCGCTCCACAGCGCGGAAAACTTGTAGGCCGCAGGCAGGGCGCGGTTCGAGTGCTCCATGATGTAAGTGATGGAAAAATCGTTGGCAAAAACCGACCAGACCAGCGCAAAAGCCGCCGCAGAAATGGCCGCAAACCCTGCCATTCCCGCCCGGCGCGCCGTATCGGCCAGCCGTTCGGGCGAAATCCGAATCCATGCAGGCTGTCCGGCGGCTAACCACCGCAGCGCCAGCGCCCCCGCCAGAAGATTCCAACCGGCCAGCGCCAACGCAATAAGAAGAGCAAAACTGCCAAAGGCTGCCATTAAGACTCCAAAATGATTCTTGCACGCAGGCCGGATGCCTCAGCAGCCTCCCGACATAGTTATTCTCAATCCATCATAGTCGTTTTATATGTGATTTGGCTCACACTTTAGATGGGGCTCCGAATCGGGGCGCCCGATCCGTCGAACTCGAAGGCAACAAAAGACTTGGACGCGTCAGTTCCCTACCCGAACAAGAACTCCTTCTCCCTCAGTTCTTTGATTGAGTCCCGCAGTCGCGCGGCGCGCTCGAACTCGAATTTGCGCGCCGCCTCTCGCATCTCCGTCTCCAGCTTTCCGATATACGCGTCCAGCTCCGCTTGGGTGGCCAACTCCGGCATCGCGGCAGTTTCTTCCTCGGCAACCTCGCCGTATTCGGCCTTCATAATCTCGGCCAACCCCATATCCATCTTGTTGATAATCGATTGCGGGATGATGCCGTGCTCCTCGTTGTAGGCGCGCTGAATCCTGCGCCGGCGGTCGGTTTCGTCCATCGCCCGGCGCATGGAATCGGTGATTCGGTCGGCATAGAGGATGGCTTTCCCTTCCAAGTGGCGCGAAGCGCGGCCCATGGTCTGAATCAGCGAGCCCGCCGAGCGTAGAAAACCCTCCTTGTCCGCGTCCAGAATCGCCACCAGCGAAACCTCGGGCAGATCAAGCCCTTCGCGCAATAAATTAATCCCGATCAGCACGTCGAACTCGCCCCGGCGCAGACCGGCGAGCAACTTGACTCTTTCCAGGGTTTCGATTTCGGAGTGAAGATAGCGGCAGCGCACGTCCACCTCGGTGTAGTAGCCGGCCAGATCCTCGGCCATGCGCTTGGTCAACGTGGTCACCAGCACGCGTTCGTTGCGCTTCGCGCGGTCGCGAATCTCCCCGAGCAAATCGTCGATCTGGCCCTTGACGGGGCGGATTTCGACCTCGGGGTCTACCAATCCGGTGGGCCGAATCACCTGCTCCACCACCACCCCGGCTGATTTCGTCAGTTCATAAGGACCCGGCGTGGCAGAAACATAAATCGCCTGCTGCACGCGGTTCTCAAACTCCTCGAACTTCAGCGGCCGGTTGTCCACGGCCGAGGGCAGGCGGAAGCCGTAGTCGACTAAATTCTGTTTGCGGCTGCGGTCGCCAAACCACATCCCGTGAACCTGCGGAATGGTCGCGTGGCTTTCGTCCACAAAGAGCAAAAAATCTCGCGGAAAATAATCCAGCAGCGTGGGCGGCGCCTCGCCCGGCAGGCGGCCTGAGAAGTGCCGCGAATAGTTCTCGATGCCATGGCAGTAACCCATGGACTTGATCATCTCCAGGTCATAGCGCGTGCGCTGGTGGATGCGCTGCGCCTCAACCATGCGCCCCTGCGCCTCAAGCTCGGGAACCCACGCGTTCAACTCCGCCACAATCGAATCGATCGCGTCGGCCTTGCGCTCCGGCTGCATCACATAATGGCTTTTGGGATAGATGGGCAGGCGTGCGTACTTCTGCTTCACCGTCCCGAAGAGCGGATCGATTTGAGAAAGGCTCTCAATCTCGTCGCCGAATAACTCGATTCTGTAAGCCGTCTCATCGTAAGTCGGAAAGACTTCGATTATGTCGCCGCGCACGCGAAAGGTTCCGCGCCGGAAATCCACATCGTTGCGCTCGTAGAGTATCTCCACCAGCCGCCGCGTTATGTCTTTGCGGCTGATGTGCTGGCCTTTTTCGAGAAGCAGCAACATTCCGTAGTAAGCCTCCGGCGAACCGAGGCCGTAGATGCAACTCACCGAACTGACAATGATGGCATCGCGCCGTTCGAACAAACTCCGCGTAGCCGAGAGGCGCAGCTTGTCCAGCTCTTCGTTGACGGTCGCTTCTTTTTCGATATATAAGTCGCCGGCGGGAATGTAGGCCTCCGGCTGGTAGTAGTCGTAATAACTCACAAAGTATTCGACGGCATTGTTGGGAAAGAACTGCTTGAACTCGTGGTAGAGCTGCGCGGCGAGAGTTTTATTGTGCGCCAGAATCAGCGCCGGGCGGTTGGACTGCTCGATGATTTTGGCCATGGTGAAGGTCTTGCCCGAGCCGGTGACGCCCATCAGCACCTGGTGCTTCTCGCCCGCAGCGAGGCCCTGCATCAACTCGGCAATGGCCCGCGGCTGATCTCCACGCGGCGTATAGGTAGTCACCAGTTGAAAGTCCATGGCAGAATTATACGCGAAGAGCGAAGATTGGGCGAAGATATTGATGAGGATTTTGGGACGGAAAACGGCGCAAATGTCGGCCGCAGGCGGAGCGCATTTGTATGCCCCTGGGGCGATGAAAGAGCGCGATTGGCTACGGCTGCAGGGGGAGTAATGTGCAAAATGGAGTGCGAAACACGAGAACGTCTGGTTGCAGGGGTAGGGAAAAGAGGGAAATGTGGGGTTATGGCCAGACGAAAAGTAGTGAATGAAGGAGAATTTTGGTCGTTTTTGGGTATTTTTTGGCGCAGTTTGGAAGGGTTCAAAGAAGGGCCGAAGCGTTTTGGGCGGTTTCGGCCTCGCGGATTCGCGACACAGGCGGGATGCAGTTTGACAGGGATCCGGTGCTTTGGTGGCCAACGCTTGCCGGTACTAGGATTCGGAGGCTCGGACCCTTCGACGAGTGACTCGGCGATTTGGCATCAATCCACGACTGCGGAGCGCCAGGTTCAATGCTGAGCAGCCAACTATTCCGCGCTGAATTCATCAAATGACCTTTGATACTCCTAATTCTGACCTGCATAGCGAAACAGCAATTGGCAACGGGCTGCGGGGGGAAACCATGCGCATTGAACATTCAGCGTCTTTGTCCCCGGAAAGGCGTAAACTGAGAAACAGAGTGACGGAATTCTTGAATCATACTCCCAGCGCGAATCGGCTAGACCTCAACGCATTCTCATGTGCGGCTCGATTCTATGTGGAGATCGGCCGCTTTTTGCTGATGCTGACCGCCGTCTCGCTGATCACCATGCCTTTGACGCAGCACATTTGGACCTGGGATCATTTTTTGCAAGGCGGTCAGGACTTTGAGCTTGGCTCACTCGCTATCTTGTCGACTCTGAGCCTGGTACTCCTGATGGCGCGGCATTGCATGCAAAGTATTGACCTTCTGCTTGTTGCCGCGCGCCTGTTCTCGTTCATCTGCGACGACAATGGATTGACCAGAACTTCGCGAAGCGAAGCGATCGCGGCTTTCTGCAGCGAACGAGTGTTCAATCCAGTTCCAGGCATCTACAGTCTCCCTCTTCAGATCTGATCGATCATCTCTCCGGCTCTTGTCATGGATGGCGCATTCAGCGCCGTTCACGGCTATTGATCGCCACTCAGCCCGATTGCATCTGATGCGGAGAGGTCATGAAAAAATCAGAAGTTCTGCGCGCCTGGGCCAGGATACTGGCCGGTCGCGCGCCTTCCCTTTCAATCGAGATCACAAAAGAATGCCCCTTGCGGTGCCCTGGATGCTATGCCTTCGACGAGGCGCATCTCGGAGGCGCACCCCAACTGCGCGAACTTTCCGACTTCACGGGGGATGAACTGGTCAAGATGGTGCTCGCGCTGATCGATGAACACAAACCTCTCCACGTTTCGCTGGTGGGCGGCGATCCGCTGGTCCGGTATCGTGAACTCGAATTGTTGTTGCCGAAGATCGAGAGCCGGGGCGTGCATACGCAGGTCGTCACCAGTGCTTTCAGAGCAATCCCAAGCGCCTGGACGAACTTCAAGAAACTGAATGTCGTCATATCGGTCGATGGCCTGCAGCCGGAGCACGACGCACGGCGCAAACCGGCGACCTACGAGCGCATTCTCAAGAATATTCATGGGGCCAGAGTCACCGTTCATTGCACGGTCACGTCGCAAATGGCGGAGCGCCCCGGCTATCTCGACGAATTCCTTCGCTTCTGGACCAGCCAGCCGGAAGTTGTAAAGGTTTGGTTCAGTATTTTTACGCCGCAACGCGGCGCCGCCGGTCCAGAGATACTGACGACCTCGCAAAGGGCCTCCACAATTGCTGAATTACGACAAATGCGCGTGAAGTATCCCACCCTGGATATGCCGGAAGCAGTCATTCGAGAGATGGAGCTTCCGCCCAAAAGACCGGCTGAATGCATCTTTGCAAGAACCACCGAGACCATTTCCGCCGATCTTAAGACGCAGATCACTCCCTGCCAGTTTGGCGGAGACCCAGATTGCGAACAGTGCGGCTGCATCGCTTCGATGGGATTGGCCGCCGTCGGTCACTACCGCGTGCTGGGACAACTTACTGCCGGGCGCATCTTCATGGCTTCGGACCGATTGGGTAAAGGTTGGAGGAGCTTTCGGAGAACCTTCTCACGTAAACCCAGGGTTAAAGCATGACTTCCCCCCATTCAACATCCTTGAACCTTGGGGTTCGATAAAAAAAGTACATTGACGCAGTCGAGAGAGGAGCGAGAAGTGGTGAACAGCTTCGCAATCAGGAATGAGGATTCCGCTACCCCTGTAAACAGGACAGTTCCAGCACCACGGTATAATGTTGCGCCGGTCAGATTGCCTGTCTCACGTAAGCAGGTCTGTGTATGGACCTGGCGCGCTCTCACCCACCTCAGAAAGGTGCGGGAAATTCTGAGCTTCCTGGTCAGAATTCGGCTCTTCTCTGAAATGGTTCAAAGCAACCCAAGGTTCGGCTACAAATTTCTTACCGACAATTACCTGGCCCGAGGTTTCTCAACATCTGAATGCGCCTCCTGCTACTTGCACCACTACAAACGTCTGCACAGTTTGCTCCCCGCCTGCGTTCTGCGTCAGATTCTGCAAGAGGAAGTTACGCTACATACAATCCCTGATGGGAGCGATCGCTTTGCGCTGACTTTGGGCTTGTCCCGCCCCTACGATAACGAAGGCGAACTGACCCTCCGCCTGCGAGTGGACGGTGATATCGTCTATGTTCTCTCTTTCACCATCGTCCCCGGGGAGGTGGTCGAATCCAAGGCTTCGGAAGCTTTCCTGATTACGCGCCTGCAAGGCATCAAGGGATGCTATCGACAGATCGCTATTGCTACCAGGGCCATGCATGAAGTTGCACCCAACCGGCTCCTTCTCGCCGCCTTGCAGGGCATTGCTGAAGCCTTCGGCGTTCGTGCGATCGCCGCCGTTCCCGCCCACAGGCAAACTTCCTATAAGGACGCCTTCGCTCCCGCCTTCAAGGACGCCTACGACAATCTCTTTTCTCAACTCGGACTCTCCAAGAGCACAATTGGCTTCTTCTCCTCCGCTGTTCCGATCGATCAGAAGCCGCTCACATCCATCAAACGAGGCCATCGACTCAGAGCCAAGAAAAAGCGTGCCTTCAAACATAAAATCCAGTTGGCCTGCGCCCGATTCTTTGAAAACTCCACCAAGGATCGTGAGCCGGAGTCATCGAACTAACGACTCACTATTCCGGTGGCGCCCGGCCGGTAGGCTTCCGGCTGTCCGCGGTACTCGGCCTGCCACATCCCATGGCGACTCTGCAAGGCCAATTAAAGGGATTCCTGCTAAGAGCTGATCTATTATCCCTCCCACCATTAACTTGGGCCTTAGATGCTCGATTAAGGGATCAGTCCTCATAAGTCTTAGTGCAAGTCAGTCAGCGTTCACAGATTTGCCCACACAAGAGCCTCAACTGTTGCCAACAGCCCTATGCACTCATCGAGGAGATCGGTACGGATGAGTCGGCATAGCGGAAGTGTTCGGCTGATGGCGAGGAGCTGAACGCGGTTCTGCCGGGGCTAAAGCCCGCAATGTTTTCGTTGGCTTTATGCGGGGGCTGAAGCCCGCGATCTTTTTGTGGTATTTTGCGGCACGACTGAAGTCGTGCCCTGACACAATGCGGCTTTTGCCGTGCCCTGACACAGAGCTGAACGCCGAAGAGATTCAATCACGTTTCCAACGGTCACCGGGCTGCATGATGTAGTGTCTTACGACGTAGCGCCACGGAATGAGCGGAATGAAAATGACGACCATGAGACAGGCCTGGATATCCTGAGCAGCTGCGTCGGTGATCTGGTGAGCTGACCACAGGGGCAGAGCGAACGCAACAAGGTAGATCGTCTTCCATATAAGCTCGAAGAGCAGCAATGGGATCATCTGGACGGGATAGCGTAATCCGAGCACAGCCGTGAGGCCGAGACCCGCGAGTAGCGAACATTGAATGCCATGCGCAATAGCTAAATCCGGGGTGTGGCGGATGACGGACGGCCACATGTAGAGCCCAAGGCCGACGGCGAGGATCAAATAGCAAATGCGCAGGGTGTACAGGCGGACAATTGAAATCTCATGCATGGCAGCACCTCAGCTTCGAAATCTGGCGTCTATCATACCGTCCTAAGGCAGAACTTGCGATCCATAACTGCATAGCGGAAGGGTTCGGCTGCCCGGCACACGGCCGCTGAGGCTGTTTGTTCTTGCAGCTCCCTCGAAGGCCCGGTGGGCATTTCGCGGATCATGCCATCCGAGGGTGTTCACAAGGGAACAGTTTGCATCCCGACTATTCGCCATGATTGAAGGGTACATACTCTTCAGAGTGCAGAAGGGATATCCCTGTTAGTCGGATGAAGCTGAACAATGGGGGCTCGCAATAGTGGACGGATTAAATGAGAGACCAATTAAAACAGTTCTGCTGATCGAGAGTGATGCGATAGAAGCTCACCTGTTCGGCGAGATGTTTAGCCGTGAGGGTCCGTACTCCTTCGCATTGACTTGCGTGGAATGCATGGCGGACGGCGAAACATATCTTGCCGGACATTCGACCGACGTGGTGCTGCTGGATCTGGATTGTTCCGGCGCATCGGGCATGGAAGCGGTGCAGCGGACCCATGCCGCGGCGCGAGGCGCTTCCATAGTGCTGCTATCAAGCCAGAAGGACGAGGCGATAGCCATGCGCGCCATGGAGGGCGGCGTGCAGGACTATCTGATCAAGGGCCAGATAGAACCGCGCGAACTGATGCAGGTCATGAGCAAGTCTGTTGCCCGCAAGATGATGAATGCAACGTTGCTCAATGAGAATAATCGGGCCCAGGTGACGCTGGACTCCATCGGCGACGCCGTGATCTGCACCGACGAAGGCGGGAACATCACGTTCCTCAATCCCACCGCGGAAAGAATGACGGGTTCGTCAATGAAGGAAGCAGCAGGCCGGCCATTGGCCGAGTCTTTTCGGATTATGGACGCCTCGACGGGCGAAACCGCCTCCAATCCTACAACGAATACTATCGAACCGGGCCGGAGTAGCCATCTGCCGGTGAACTGTATCCTCACTCGACGGGACGGACATCAGATTTTTATCGAAGACTCCGTCGCCACCATCCACGATGTTAATGGGATGGAAGCCGGATCGGTTCTGGTATTTCGCGACGTGAGTGCGGCGCGAGCGCTGTCAAAGAAGATTACCCATCTGGCCGAACACGACGCTCTGACCGGTCTGCCGAATCGATTGCTGCTGACCGACCGGTTAGCCCAGGCGATAGCGCGAGCAGGCCGTAAAACGAGTCTGATCGCGGTACTGTTCCTGGATCTGGATGGCTTCAAGCGCATCAACGATTCGCTTGGGCACTCCGCCGGTGACAATCTTCTTAAATCCGTGGCCAAGCGGCTGCAGGGTTGTATCCGTGCTCAGGATACGGTCAGCCGGCAAGGCGGCGATGAGTTTGTGGTGCTTCTCCAAGACGTGCAACATATAGAATTCGCCGCCGTTATGGCCAGGAGAATACTGAATGAGTTGGCGGCACCTCATTCCATCCGTGGCCACGAACTGCACGTCACGGCCAGCATCGGTATCAGTGTCTATCCCAGCGACGGCCAGGAGGCTGAGACACTCATCATGAACGCCGACACCGCAATGTACCAGGTCAAGAAGAGCGGGCGGCAGAACTTCAGGTTTCACACCAGAGATGGACGTTCAGGCGACGGAGCGGCAATCCATGGAGGAAGACCTGCGGCGTACCCTGGATTGGCATGAGTCCGCGTTGGCTTTATGGGGGGGTTGAAACCCCCGCCTTGCTCCGGGTTGGGTGTTCCGGCAGGGGCTAAAGCCCCGATTTTCTAGGCGGCATTTTCGGCACGACTGAAGTCGTGCCCTTTCAAAACTGATACACCACACGATTACCAGGGCAGCGGCTGGCCGAGATGGAAGAAGCCGCCGGTGGGGCCGTCGTCGGGCAGATTGGCCAGAGCGGCGCTGGTTTTGGCTCCTTCGCTCAGCTCCATGGTGGCATTCGGGCCGCCCATGCGGGTTTTGACCCAGCCGGGATGCGCGGAGTTGACCTTGATTTTGGTGTCGCGCAGTTCATGGGCAAGGTGGATGGTGAAGGCGTTGAGCGCGGTTTTGGAGGCGTCGTAGGCGAAGGATTTGGCGTCATAGATGGGCGACGCAGGATCAGCGTGGAGGGTGAGCGAGGCGAGAATGCTGGACAGGTTGACGATGCGACCTGCCGGGCTTTTCTTGAGCAGCGGCAGCAGCACGCCGGTGAGCGCCACTTGCGCAAAGAAGTTGGTCTCAAAAATCTTGTGGAGCAGATCGGGCGCGACACCGGAGACGGAGTGCTCGGGACCGTTGCCGGGAAAAGCGCCCGCGGCGATGCCGGCGTTGTTGACGAGGATGTCGAGCCGGCCGTAGCGCGAGTTGAAGTAGTCGTGGGCGGCCTTGTGGTCTGCTGGGCGAGTGATGTCGAACTGGATTACGTCAGCGTCGGCACCGGCTGCGCGGAGCCTGGCGACGGCCTGTTCGCCCTGCGCAAGGTCGCGTGAACCGATAACGACCTTTACGCCGGCATCCTTTAATTCGAGTGCGGTTTGGAAGCCGAGTCCGCGGTTTCCGCCGGTGATGAATGCGATTTTTTGAGACATGGGAAAAGCTTCTCCTGTGCTGCTTTGGATTCACGCGGCACAGGAGAAGGTGCAGGAATTTGCGGCTACTCTGCTTCGCTGGTTTGCGTGGTCAGATAGCGCTCGTAGCCAAGCTCCGCAATCTGGTGCAACTGGGCTTCGAGCCAGTCCACGTGCTCTTCCTCGTCCTTGAGCAGCTTGATAAACAAATCGCGGGAGCTATTGTCTTTTTCGTCGGCGGCGATGCGCGCGGCCTCGTTGTACAGGACGACGGCTCCGAGCTCGAGCTTCAGGTCGGTCTCGATCATGCCTTTGACGTTCTTGCCGATGGAAAGGGCCAGCGGCTCCATGCTGGGCGTGCCGTCAAGAAAGAGGATGCGCTCCATCAGCGACTCGGCGTGCTTCATCTCGTCAATGGATTGCTTTTTGATGTACCGGGCAAGGCGGTCGTAGCCCCAGTTCTCGCACATTTCAGCGTGAACGAAGTACTGGTTGATGGCGGTGAGCTCCTCGCGGAGCGCGTGGTTGAGTTGCGCGATGACCTTCGGATTACCCTTCATGCGGAGATTTTACAGGAGGCTGGAACGGCTTGTACTCAAAAAATCGCACAGGTTGAGGGAAGGCGCGGGGGGATTTCGACGCCATCGAAACCGGAATCGCAATCTGAAACGGGAAACTGCGGGCACGGTGAGCTGCTTATTGTTTGGATTTTTTATTTTCTTGGCGTTCGGCCTGACTTTTCCCACATTCTTCGTGGAGAATGGGTGGGTGACCCTGAAACCTCTGATTGTGCTCCTTGCGCTCCTTTTTGCGCCTTGCCTGGCCTTTGCCCAGTCATTTGCGCAGTCGTTTACCGTGAACGGGCCGTTCGAGCCGGGACGCTATATGCCGTTAGACGGGCGCGAACGCTGGCAGCGCTGGGTGCGCGAGGACGGCCGGTCACCAGCAATTCATGTGGAATCTGTGGCGACTGCTTTGTACTTGCAGGCCATCCCCGACCCGTCGGCGTGGCCGAGGACTTCGGGCGGCTTTGCGCGGCGGCTGGGTTCGAGCTACGGAAGCAACCTGATCCAGAACACGGTGCAGGAGAGCATGGCCGCGGTGGAGGGCACCGACCCGCGGTACTTTGCCTGCGGCTGCTCGGGATTCTTTCAGCGCTCAGGCCACGCGCTGAAGATGACCTTTCTCACATACAACCGAAACGGCGACAAGACGCTGGACATCCCGCAGCTCTCTGGCGCTTACGGCAGCTCAATGATTGAAGCCGTGTGGTGGCCGCATCACTACACAGCGCTGGCGCAGGGCGTGCAGACGGGCCATCTCGAGGTTGGTTTCATCGCAGCGGAGCACGTGGTGCAGGAGTTTTCTCCGGAGCTGAAGCGGCTGTTTCATTTGCACTTCGGCAAGGATGACGACGCGCGGTAAACACCTCCACGGTACAATGCTTTCAATCAAGGAGGTTCTATGCGCAGGATTCTTTTTGCCGTTTTCGCCGTGCTGTTTGCCGCTTCGCTGGCCGTGCCGCTGAGGGCGCAGGGCGCACCGCCGCAGGTGAGCTCCGACCAGCCTTACACCGTCGAGTACTACTACAAATGCCAGTGGGGCCATCAGGCGGAGTTTTTGCAGCTCTTCCTCAAAAACCACTACCCGCTGCTCAAGAAGATTCAGGCCACCGGCCGCATTGTCTCGGTGAAGATTGAGTCGCCTACGATTCACACCTCTGAGGAATTGCGCTGGGACTATCGCGTGACCATCCGCTACAAGAACTCGACGGTGGCCACGACGGCCAATCCCGATGAAGAGGCCTTCATCAAGGAGTTATGGCCGGATCAGGAGACTTACAAGAAAGAAGAGCAGCGGCGGTTCGAGATTCTGCTCGGACACATTGATCTGCCGGTAACCGACGTTACGCCGGAGAAGTGAAATTGCAGGGAACAGGGAATAGGGGATAGGGAACAGGGAATAGGGGATAGGGAACAGGGAATAAGCTGGGTGCCCCATCCATTCGCGTTCTTTGCGAATGGGTGGGAAAGCACAAACTTCAACGGATAATTATTCCTTATCCCCTATTCCCTGTTCCCTGCATTTCCCCTATTCCCTGTTTCTCCACTGCCGTACGAGGTCTTCGGCGGCTTCGGGCCAGTGGGGAAACTGGAAATCGAACCCGGCGTCGAGCAGGCGTCCGGGGACGGCGCGGCAGCTTTGCAGCACCAGCTCCGGCTCAGTGCGCAGAAAGATTGCGCCGAGTTTGATGGCCAGCGACGGGGCGGGCAAGCCGTTGGGAACATCCCAGGCCCAGCGCAGCGCGGCCATGAATTCACGGTTGGGCAGCGGGTTGGGCGCGGCGATGTTGAACGGCCCGTCAAGCTCTTCGCGCTCAATCAGAAATTCCACGGCGCGTGCGTAGTCAGTTTCGTGAATCCAGGAGACGAACTGGCGTCCGTTGCCCTGTGTGCCGCCCAAGCCGAGGCGGACGAGACGGGATAACACGGCAAAGGCGCTGCCCGGCGCTGCGCCGAGGACGACAGCGCTGCGCAGGACCACTTTGCGGGTGTGCGGCGTCTGGGCCGTGAAGAACGCGGCCTCCCAGTCCCTGGCCACGCGACGGGAAAAATCCCGGCGCTGAAGCCAGCGATTTACCGATGGCACCGTGCTGGTTGTAAGCCCATCCGCGCCCAACTCGCCTGACGCTTCATCCAGCGGCAGGTCGACTCCGCTCGCATCCACAGCACGCGCGTAGATTGTCGCCGCCGAAGCGTTCATCCACAGACGCGGAGGCGCGGCAAGCCCGGCAATTACCTTGCCCAGCAGCCACGTAGAGCGGATGCGCGAATCGTAGATGGCCTGGCGGTTGGCGGCATCATAGCGGCAATTGACGCTACGCCCGGCCAGGTTGATGCAGACGTCCGCGCCTTCCAGGTACTCGGTCCATGGGCCAACATTTTCGCCGTCCCAGTGAACTGAGAGCCAGGGCGCCGTGTACGGGCCGCGAGTCAGCACGATCACCTGATGGCCGCGCTCGGTAAAGTGGCGCGCCAGCGCCTGGCCCACCTGGCCGCTGCCGCCGGGCAGCACGATGCGCAGCGGGCGAAGGGGGAGCAGAGTCACGGCAGCAATCGTGTCCATGGATACAGCTTACGGCTTCTGACTGAGCCTGCGGCGAATACCATGCGGCAGAATTTCTAAGGCCGCCGGATGGCTGTGATGCAAATGCGGCCTTCAGTCTGGCTTATACGGCAACGGTTCGATCCCGAGAGAACGCATCAGGCTGAAATCCGGATGGCGATCATAATGAACAAAGCTGATGACGCTATCGCTTCTGAATGGCAGGTTCAGTCCCAGCGCCTCGCCCGCGCGGAGCCCGGCGAAAAGCAACGGCCAAGGAACCGGCATCAAAGCAACCCGGCGTCCTTCAGAGGCGGCGATGCTCTTTACAAGATCGCGAAACCGCCATGGCTCCGGGTGCGCCAGGGTAATCGGCGCGGCGCGCACACTATCAAATTCACCGTTAACGGCGCGCAGGATAGATTCCGCCAGTGTTTTTTCGTGCAGCAGATATTGCGGGGAGAGCCCGCTCCCGATCATCGGCAGTATGCGGCTATTTTGCACTTGCCGCCGAATGCCGCCGAAGACGCCGCCCGGCCTGTCGCCAAAGACCAGACCGAAACGAAAGATAGTATTGGCGCTTCCCTGGAGCCGTTTCTCAACCATGAGTTTGGTTTTCCCGTATGCGGAACGGCAGCCCTCAAAAGCGCTGATGCTCGAGACAAAGACGATGCGCTCAACTCCCGCGCTGACAGCCGCGTCGAAGAGCGCAGCTGAGCCTTGGACGCACGTCTTCTCCATTTCCTTAAGGCTGTTGGCGCGCATATCCCAGGCTGCATGGACGAGGGTTTTCACATTTCTTGCCCGCAGAGCTTTGGCGATGCCTTGGTCCGATTCGAGAGACCATAAGATATCGGCTTCCGATTGCGGATGACGCACCATTGCCACAACGGGCATATGCTGCTGTAACTCCCGCATGATGATCGAGCCGACATAACCGGATGCACCAGTTACGGCACACACGCCTGGAGTCCTGCTCGTCATTGAGCGCTCCCGTCCATCGCCGTTCCGGCGAGGCTTCCTATGCGATAGGCATTTGCCATGACGGTATAGGTTATAGTCGTCGCGGGAATAGAAGGCAGTATTGTGGAATCAATCGCGTGTACTCTTCGCAATCCATAAGGACGGCCCAGAATATCGGTTTCCCCCGCCTGTGGTTCCGCGCTCATGGGAAAGCTGCCTCCCGAGTGATAGCCGCTGCCCGGCAATTCCATCTGGAGCTTGGGAATCAGCGGTATAACTCCGGTATGGGCTGCCATCCTGGTGAGTTTAAGTAACAGCTTGCGCACACGCTTCTTTGCCTCTTGATTTGGCAAAGCTCGAAGCATCAACCTGTCTCCATTTTGACTGTGCGTGAGCGTTGCAATAATGGAGCCAGAATGCGAGGAGTGGAGATAACCCTGAAAAAGGAGCAGCCTGCCAAGAAATGCCTCAAGGGGAAATATCTTTCTGAACGGTCCGAGCGCGGCCAGCACAGGGGCGCGAAACAGCTCATTGTAGGTATAGGTCTGCAGATGTATCGAGTAAGGACTTATCGAGCTGTCAAAAATCTCAACAAAGATTTGCGCCAGCGTGTGCAGCGGCTCGCGCATAACATCGGCCGTGCCGCGCAGCCTGAGCAGCGGAAGCAAGTAGTACTGCGAATCGCGAAGCTGAACGGGCGTGTCATACATTCCCAAAGAGCGCAGGAGAATTGTGGTCGTATTCAGTACGCCGGCGCCCAGAAAAACGCGCTCGCCGTAAAACTCCTGAGGGTTTCCAGCCAGGTCTACGGCGCGGATCCGGACGCCTGTACTTGTCTCCTCAACGGATTGCACGGTGACGCCAGATTTGTACTGAACCCGTCCCGCAGCGACGAGAGCGGCAAGCGTTTGATCGCTCGAATAGATCAGGCCATGCGGGCAGCCATACATGCAAAGCCCGCATCGCACACAAGCGGGTTTACCATCGCGGCCATCCGCGTTGACCGCTAACCTGGACGAGCCCCAATAAACTCCGCTGGCATTGAGCCTGGCCCGATTCCGCTCAAAGTCGGCAAGCACTCCAGCGGCTTGCCTGCTGGTGGGCAGGGATGCACATTCGCCGATGTAGAGTGGAAATAGTTTGGCAAGATCGTCGTTGCGCGCCGAGAGCGGCATCCATTCGAGCACCGCACGATAACCGGGCGCTAGATCGGCGATGGAAATCGGCCAGTCTTCAATGTCCTGTTGCCGATGGGGCATGACCGCGGCTCCCCAGACTGTACTAAGTCCGCCGCGCGCGTACGAGGGTTTTGTCTTGCACCCTTCGCATTGGATTGGAATTGCTCCCGCGACCTTCCGGTAAGGGAAATCCGATCCGTAGGCCAACTTATTAGGAATTCCGGATGCGTCAGAACTGATTCCTTCCCGCAGGAAAGCCGTTGCCGAGGAAGTCCAACGCGAGACGTCGCTGGCCGCGAGGCTGCTAACTGCATGGCTCCGCTCGGCCTCGAGTTGCAGGCCGGAGTCCAGAATCGTAACTTCCTTACCGGCGGCGATAAGCGCCTGTGCGCATGAAATTCCCGCCGGACCTGAACCTACGACAAAGTACATTTAGCATCCTCTTAGTTACACGTAGTAACTGCTGAAGCTGTTTCATAACCGGATTAGTACCTTTGGGGACATTCCCTCAGGGGCTAAAGCCCGCGATGTTATTTGCTCCTTAGCGGCACGGCTAAAGCCGTGCCCTTTCAAAACATCAACTTAAGCTAAAGCGGTGCCCTTTCAAAAACCAGGTTACGAAACAGCTTGCGTTAACGAGATCACGGCAAGGCAATTGATGCGAATGACTAAAGCCTGCCGCTGCCGCTATGGAATGAGTTCAATCTCTTCCGCGTTCCCGGCGTCATTGGCGTGGGCCCGTTCAATTTCTTCAACCATTGCGGCGTAGGGGCGCACCTTCAAGCCAAAAGTGCTGAGCAGAAAACTGAAAAGGATAATTTCGATGCCCAGTGAAAGCGCCACGGAAGATGGAATGACGATTCTTGCGATCCGTTCGGTTTCCAGCAAGCCGAATGCGTGCTGCTTCCATTCCCATACGGCGTACAGGGCCGCAATCAAGCCGGCCAGCAGGATTGCCGCTCCGATAACCAGCCCGCGTTCGAGAGTTATAAGCTGTCCGTACTTGCGATCTCTGGCAGTTTTTGGGTATAAGCCCTCCTGGATGGCATACATGCGCGAGAGCAGCGAGAAAAGAATAGCCTGGAATCCCACAACTACGAATGTGCTGCAATAGACCAGAGTGTCCAACCCCAGCCGAATACTGTTGATGTGAATCGACCGGCCAAGAAGCAGGCCGCCCACCGCCAGTCCGGCGAGCATGGCAACCATGCCCGGATACAAAAAGAGCCAGTTAGGGCTGAACAAAAGCATGAAACGCAGATGCCGCCAACCATCGCGATAAGGAAGCAGGTGCGGAGGACGCGTGCGGCCATCGGGGCTGAGGGTTGTGGGCACCTCGGTCATCTTCAACCCCATGAGCCTGGCCTTGATCACCATCTCCGAAGCGAATTCCATCCCGGTGGTTCGCAAATCCATCTGCTGAAAAGCGCTTTTGGAGAAGCCGCGGAGGCCGCAATGGAAGTCTCCCACTTCCGCGCGAAAGAGAATTTTTCCGATGGTCGAGAGGATGGGATTGCCGATATAGCGATTCTTCCACGGCATCGCTCCCGGCATGATGCCGCCCTGGAAGCGGTTTCCCATCACCAGGTCATACCCGTGCCGCAACTTATCGACAAAGGCATCGAGTTTCTCGAAGTCATAACTGTCGTCGGAGTCACCCATGATGCAATAGCGGCCCCGCGCCGCGGTAATCGCTCCATAGAGTGCCGCGCCGTAGCCGCGAATCGGGACAGGAATTACGCGAGCGCCAAGGTTGGTCGCAATTTGTTGAGAGCCGTCTTTCGAGCCGTTATCACCGATAACGATTTCGCCGCTAACTCCTGAGCGATCAAGATAACTCTGAGCTTTCCGGATGCAGGTTGCGAGAGTCTCCGCCTCGTTCAGGCAGGGCATGACGATGCTGAGTTCCATAGCCATTTATACGTTCCTTGGCGCGATTGAAAAAGAGCCGCTGAATGCGGAAGGCGCCCGCCACGGTTGAGTATAGCAAAGCGCAGGAGTGGCCCGCGTTTGAATCCTTCTTGCAGCCGGCGGTCCATGCGACTGTTCGGTAATCTCCGCACAAGTCATGCTGGCACAGCGAAGGTTCCCTCAGGGGCTAAAGCCCGCTTTCATTTTGTTGCCTTTGCGGCACGACTAAAGTCGTGCCCTGACACATTGCCGCATTTGCGACACCCTTCGGCTTTGCTCAGGGTAGGCTTTGAAGTCGTGCCCTGACACGATCTGTACTTGTGCAGAGATTCCTTAGTTGCCGCAGCCTGGCGAGTTACAGGCGAGAATTGGTCTTCTCAGCACTAAGCGCCGCGGTCCAATCCGCGGGTGAATCCACGATCACATCGGGCGGGTTGGCAGCGAGGCTCTCGGGCGCAAGGCCGAAGGTGCATCCCACCGACCAGGCGCCGGCATTGCACGCCGTCTCCACGTCCACCTGGCTGTCGCCGATCATCACCGTTTCTTCGGGCTTTGCGCCGGCCTCGCTCATCAGCGCCAGCAACCCCTCCGGATTGGGCTTCTTGGTGGGGAAACTGTTGCCGCCGTAGATGTTCAGAAAATAAGGCGCAAGGCCCAGGGCAGCGCAGATGTCCCGCGCGGGGCGAACCGGCTTGTTGGTCAGCACGGCCATCGCCATGCCCTTATTTGCGTCTTGCCCGGCGGGCAGTTCATGCAACTGCTTGAGCGCGGCCAGCGCCTCAAGAACTCCCTCGTAGGCGTAGGTGAAATCCAGCTTGTGCTCGCGATAGTAGTCGAGAAAGAAAGCGTAGGCCTGGGCGAGCAGTTCCTCATCCACAGCCGCGCCGCCTGCGGCAAAGGCCCGGCGCACCAACACCATGGCCCCGTTGCCGATGAAGCTGGCGACGGTTTCATCGGGCAGCGGCTCGCGCCCAAATCGAGACAGAGTTGCATTGACGCTGTTGCACAAGTCCTGCGCGGAATCGATCAGAGTACCGTCCAGATCGAAAACCAGTAGTTTCAACGAAGCGATGGGAAGCGGGCGAAGAATATGAAGCATGATTCCAGTGTAACGGGAACGGAATCGTCTTTCACTACCCGGTGGGGCGGGTGCGATGATGGTGCTGCGGCCGGCACGGCAACCGCGCTTTGGAAAAGGAGCGTTTTGGTGAAAAAGCTATTAGTAATTTTAGCGGCGGCGATGGGGCTATGTTTTGCCCCGATTTATCTTGTTGCACAAAAGCCGGCAGCGCAGGCGGCCAGCAGGGTGAGCACGTACGCGCCCGCCGAGCGCATCCCCAACCTCGACGCGCTGAAGGCCGAACTCAAGCAATACCACGACTGCACCTGCAAATGCGGGTGCTACGCCAAAGACCTGGACCATCAGGCGGATCGGGCCATCGCGTTTTTGCGCACCCGCGCGGCAAATCACAGTTCCCAGGAAAAACTGGCGCTGGTGCTGGACATCGACGAGACCACGCTCTCCAACTACGAGGAGATGGAGAAGGCCGGATTCGCGTACGACAGCGCAGTCTTCAACTCATGGGTCGAATCGGCCAAGGCTCCAGCCATTCCGGGAACTCTGCGGATTTATAAGGAGGCCCAGCGGCTGGGCGTGAGCGTCTTCTTTATCACCGGGAGACCCGAGACCGAGCGCAAGGCTACCGAGCAGAACCTGCGCGCGCAGGGCTTTGAAAACTGGCAGCAGTTGTTTCTCCGCTCGGCCGCGCAGAGTTCCGGGGCGGTGGAGGAGTTCAAGGCTCGTGCGCGGGCAGCGGTTGTCGCAGAGGGTTACAAGATTGTGCTCAACGTCGGCGACCAGTGGAGCGATGACATGGGAAAACCCCAGGCGGAGTTCTTCGTAAAGTATCCTGATCCGTACTATTTCATTCCGTAAGGCAAAGACATCGAAGGCAAAAAATGGCGAGACCCACGCAGGAGCGTTCAAGGCCTCGCCGGAGGAAGAAACGTGCGCGCCGGGAACCGATGCGCCGGTTCAGGCCGCAAACAGCTTAGAGCAATCTCACAATTTCTGTAGAGCGGGCTTGATGGTTTCCCACCCTTGCGCCAGAAGAAAAGCGCAAGGATGGGGCACGGGTAGACTTTCCACCATTTGAGAAAATGCCCTAATGGATGCGAATGCTTCCCGAGCCGGTCTCGATTCGCACCGTGGGTCCGCCGCCGTTGAGGGTGCCGCTGACGTGGTGGCGGTTCGATTCGCCGTGCGTCACCACATCCCGGTCGGAGTGGACGCTGCCCGAGCCGGTCGAGGCGTCCAGCGTAATCCCGGCGCTGCCCGGCCAGAGTTCGACGCTGCCTGAGCCGGTCTCCAGCTTCCAGTCCGAGGACGGCGTTCCGCCCACTTTAATGTCTCCCGAACCCGTGCCGGCGCGCAGGCCACCGTGCAGATTGCGCAGTTCGACGCTGCCCGAGCCGGTTTGCGCCTTCACATCGCCCACGCCCGCTTGCTCGGCGTAGATGTTGCCGGAGCCGGTGTTCGCTGTGAACCCGTTATGCAGGCCGGTAGCGTGAATGTTGCCCGAACCAGTCGAGATCTTCGCGTTCTCGCCCACGCCGTCCACGGTGATGTCGCCCGAGCCGGAGGCGGCGTCGAGAAACACATTCTCCGGCGCCTGTATCTCATAGTCGATGCTGATGTTGCGCAGGTTCTCATGGCGAGCGCCGATGCGCACAATGTTGCCCGTCTGCTCAATGGGCGGATGAGCCGCGATCTCGCGCACCTGCTCGTCGCTTGCGCCCCAACTTGATTTCACCTTGCCGAAGATATGCACCTGATTGCCCGCGCCGCGGGTCAGGTGAATGTTGCCCGAGCCGGTCGCAACCGATAGCTCTACGCGCCCATTCACTGATAGTGTGCGCTCAAAGGTAGCCTCCGAAGCCAGCGCCGGAACCGTCGCCAACGCCAAAGCTGCCGCTGCCAGAAGAAGATGTTTCATCGTGTACCTCGTGTTTTTCTCAGTTGCCCGTTGTCCGCGATCTGTTGCCAGCCTCTCGGTTTCCGCACCCAGCCCCGGCTGGCGTCCGCCTCCGAACGCGACCCGCCCGCCAGGACCATGCCTTCAGCATCCGTTCATTCATACGCAGCGCGTGGCGGCTTGGTTCCAATCCTTGGATTGACGCATGTAAAAATCCACGCAGTCCTTCACGAATTGCGCAAATTAAGGTTGACTTTCGCCTTCATGGGTCTGCTACACTTGCGGCGGTGTCAGCGCTCCCGCCCTGGGACGAGGCATCCGGGATTCCCCTCTCGAATACGAGAATCATTCACTTCAAATTCAAATCTGAAGGAGAACTCTCTATGAGCCCGCAAAAGAACTCTCGCACACCACTGGCACCCGATAAGGCGCCCCTTACGGAGTCGCAGGCAACTGTCCTCAGCTCCCTCACCGGAATCGATGCATCGAAGCTGAAAGGCCATTCCATCGCCGAGATTTCCACCGAATTCCGCTGGCAAATTGACCCCAATCTGCTGTTGTTCACCCGCGTCTGCGGCCGGGTCGTCAAGCTGGACCCCGCCACCGGCAATCTTAATCCTGTCCCCTTCGCAACCGTCTACGCGGAGGAAACCATCTGTTCCCTCCTCGGCTACTTCCCCATAGAGCTGCCGTGGGTCTGGTTCTTCCCTTTCCTCTGCCATACGGAGGAGGTTGCACAGACCACGACCGACGCCTGCGGCAACTTCTGCATCTGGGTGCCGCGCTTCATCATCGAGTGGATTCTGCGCTTCCGCATCGAGCGCATCTGCTACCTCCAGCTCTTCACCAAGCCCACCGTCGCCAGCATCGTCGCGTATCTTCAGGGTCATCCCGTCGGTCCTGACCCCGGACCCGAGGCGCAATCCACGGTCTCTCTGACGCCCAATTCTCCGCTCTACCAGAAGGCCGAGCAATTGCTGGGCGCGCAGGTTGCCCGGCAACTGGTCACGGTAGGAGCCGGTAAGGCCTTTGGCGCGGCCAATCCGGCCCAGCAGGCACTTCTGGCGCGTCCGGCCTTCCCCGCCGGCCTGGCGCCGGCATTGCCCAAGGAGTTCAGAAAGCCCGCCGCCGGAGCCAGCGCGAAGCAGCACCTGACCGCCGTCCGGAGCACTCTGGCCAACAACCTCGGCCTGAACGCGAAGCAGCTCGAAAGCCTCAACCTGAGCCAATATTACGGCCCCTTCCTGCGCTGCTACAACCTGATCGTTCCGGAGTGGGTGCCGATTTTGGAGACGCCCGATATCTCCTTCCGCGTGACACAGGACGTGAACGGAAACGGAACGCAGGAGGTGATCTACTCTGGCGGGCTCTTCGACGTGCCATGGTCCGGCAACGTTTCCAACGTGACGCTGATCGCCTCGCCCATTGCCACTTCCACCACCAACTGCAACACGCCGAACGTGATCTGCGGCAACGTGCCTTCACTCGAGTATGTGGGCTTGATGCCGCTGGTGAATCCTGCCTTGCCGCTCGCGCCGTACATCAACGCGACGACCGGCTTTGCGACCCGTCCCAACCCGCCTCATCCCGGTGGTACCCTGGCCGAAGCCGGTGTGCCACCCTCGACCGCACCTTATACCGGGACGCTTCAGCTTTACGGGTGCGCAAACGTGAGCAAAGCCGCCTACTACCGGTTGCGCTACACTTACACGGCTCCCGGAAGCATCACCCCCTCGGCGCTCGCGCCTTTTACGGGGCTTACGTGGCCGCTTTATCGCGAGGTGGGAGGAACCCTCCAGGAACAGTGGCCCGTTGCCGACTCGAACGGATGGTATCCGGTCATCAATCCGGCCGACGGATGGTTCCCAAACTCGATGGTTCTCGAATGGGACACCATTCACTCGGCCTACAACGCTGATGGCCTCTATACGATCCAGCTTGAAGTGGCCAACAGCAGCAAGACCCTGCTGGCTACCTCTGCGCCGATCGGGTTCGTCGTGGATAACTCTGTTCCTGTGGTGAGCTACAGCGCCATCTGGAGCTTCAACTCCGACTTCTCCGGAGCGCAACCCGTGCCCACCGACGATTGCGTAGTGATTGACCGCGGAGCGACGCCGCAAGACGTTTTCGTCCAGGTCACTTACTCTGTCGTCGCCAATCACCTTCAGTCCGTGCAGGCGGGCAGCGGAGGATGCGATGGCGGGGCCACGCTCTACCCGGTGGCGACAACCGCGGCGCAGCTTGCCGCGCAGTTGGCCACCGTGCAGCACTGGTATGAGGACGCCGGCGACAACACCGTCTCCAATGTCGCCACATACAAGATTGCCGCTTCGCAGCCACAAGGGGTCTACAGCTTCGACGTCTACGCCGCCAGCCGAGCCTTCAACCCCGCCGGCAGCGACGCGGGTCCACTGGACGATTGGAATTACAATCCCACTTACGTCTGGACTATCCCGTCCTTCGCAATTGCGATTGTCAACGCCTGATTCCGCCTAACTCTCAACCCGAAGCGGTCCATGGCAAACCTGCCGTGGATCGCTTCAACTTACCTCTCGAGGAGTCTGTCGATGGACCTGGATCGGTGGTTCCTGTTTACCCTGGCGGTGCTGGCAACCTGGCGCCTCACCCATCTGCTGGCCATGGAGGACGGACCGGGAGACATCATCGCCACCCTGCGCCAGGCTCTCGGCAACAGCTTCTTCGGGAAACTGATGGACTGCTTCTATTGCCTGAGCCTGTGGGTCGCGGCTCCGGTCGCCTTCCTGCTCACTAACAAATGGAGCGAATGGCCGCTGTTCTGGCTGGCTCTTTCAGGGGCGGCTTGCCTGTTGGAAAGACCCAAGGATCATCCAATCGGCCTTCAACAACTCCCGCCCAGGGAGGAATGAATTTAGGAGAGCAACGATATGAGCTGCTGCGGCAAGAAACGCGAACAGATCCGTCAACAGCGGACCGTCTCCGTTCCACCCACTCCAGCGCCGGCAGGGCTCAGCCAGAGCCTTGCGCCGGTCGTCTTCAAGGGCTCGGGATCCTATCTCGTAACGGGCGAACATTCGCGCATCGTCTACCACTTTTCGCAAAAGCAGCCGGAGCGCTGGATCGACGCGAAGGATGCCGAGGCGCTGCTCAAGACAAGGCTCTTTCAGGCAAAGAGCTGACAGTACACCGGGGATCCCACCCTCGCCGCGTCTCAAGTTTTTTGCGGCTAGGGTGGATTTGGCTGAGCTATCCGAAAGGGGCCGGCTCAGCAGCCCTGGGAACGTGCGAATCCGGCTAACCCCGCCAGTCCCGCAAGATGCTATTCTCACATTCGAGATGCACAGTCTGTCGCTGCTCGAATTTGTCGCTGTGGGCCTGCTCATTCTGGCCAACGCCTTCTTTGTGGCCGCCGAGTTTGCGCTGGTCTCCATTCGGGATACGCGCATCGAGCAGATGCTGACCGACGGCGTCCCCGGCGCGCGCGCTGTCCGCCGCCTTCAACGCGACCTGGACGACTTTTTGCCCGCCGTGCAGCTCGGCGTGACCCTGTGCTCGCTGGCTTTGGGCTGGATCGGCGAGCCGCTGGCGGCCGGCGTTCTCATGGGCTGGATGAAAGCGCTTCCATTCACACAGGCTCATGCCCTGATCTACGCGAATATCATTGCCGTCGCAGTCGGTTTCGCGCTCATCACCTATTTCCAGGTAGTGGTGGGCGAGCTGGTGCCAAAATCGCTTGCTCTGCGCCGCGCCGAAGCTCTAGCCGTAGCCGTCGCCCCGCCCATGCTCGTCTTCATGGCCATGGCCCGCCCCGCGGTGAGGCTGCTCAAGAACTCGGCGGCCGTCATTCTGCGCGGCTTCGATATTCCTCTCACCGAGCGCGCCCAGGTCCACTCGCCCGACGAGCTCAAGCTCATCGCCACAGCCGCCCGGCGCATGGGCGTTCTGCCCCGGTTTCAGGAGACGCTCATCCATCGCGCCCTGGAATTGGAGGATGTGCCCATCCGCGAGATCATGACCCCGCGGCAGAAGATCTTTGCGCTGCCCTCGAACCTGCCTATCGAAGCGGCCAGCGCCCAAGTCATCGAACATATGCGCTCCCGCGTGCCGGTCTACGACGAGACCCGCGGCCCCGAGCACATCGTCGGCGTCATCTACTCCAAAGACCTCGCCCGCCTGATCTTCTTCCGACCGGCCGTTCCGGTCATCGAACTCAAGCTCTCTCAGGTGATGCGCGAGGTGATGGTCGTCCCTGAAACCAAATCCGTCCTCGACCTGATTCGCGAGTTTCAACAGCGCCGCCGCCAGATGGCCATCGTAGTGGACGAATACGGCTCGACAGTGGGCCTGGTCACCGCCGAGGACGCCATCGAGCAGCTAACCGGCGAACTGGAAGACGAGTTCGACTCGCCCGCGCTGCCCGTCCTCACTACGACCGGCGGCGCGCTGCTGATGGATGGCGTGGTGAACCTGCGCGACCTGGAAACTCAGACGCAATGGAGCCTGCCGCGCGATGGCGGCGTAGAAACCCTGGCCGGCTTCTTTCTGATGCGCCTCGGACATATCCCTAAAGAGGGCGAATCCATAATTTATGAAGGGCGGCGACTGACAGTGGTCGAGATGGACAATCGACGCATCGCGAAAATCCGCGTCGAGCCGGTGGGGGAAAAGGCGACAACCATCTGACTTGCTGAGAGCAAATGGCCGCCGAAGGCTGATCCCCCTTTCTTGGCCCTTGGTCCGGTGATTATATACTTGACAAATCAACTCGACTCTCTTATTCTTAGTACGTGAGAGCGCCAAAGACACTTCAAGAAGCCATAGTTTACTTCGCTAACGCAGACAATTGCCTCGCCTATATGGTCGCGCACCGCTGGCCAGAGGGTGTCGAATGCCCTACCTGTGGCCGCAAGGATGTCACCTATCTGGCGAATCAAAAAAAGTGGCAATGCAAGAGCGGCCACGCGAAGCGCCAGTTTACCTGCAAGATCGGAACCATCTTTGAAGACTCGCCATTGGGCCTTGAGAAGTGGCTCCCTGCCGTGTGGCTCATCACCACTGCGAAGAATGGCGTTAGCTCTTGCGAGATTGCCCGCTCTCTCGGCGTCACTCAAAAGACCGCATGGTTCATGCTCCATCGGATTCGCAAGGCCATGGCAAGCGGCTCCATGATGAAGCTCGGCGGAAATGGGGGCCCGGTCGAGATGGATGTCTCTCATTTCGCCTTTCGTGAAGTAATGCTGTGTTCTGCCAAACCTGCCATGAACCGTCCCACATGAGCCGTGACGGCCGCCGCATCCTCTAAGGAATCCTATGAGAGGGGATGTCAAGAGAAAAACTCTCCCTTGCTCCCCTGTGAGGGGAAGCTGTTCGCCTTGCATCCAGCCCGATGCTGTGGGCTAGCTGCATATTTCTTGAGCGTGACCCAGCCAGTT